>Ga0247818_10000023_pt1 | contig 83708 bp, 60 predicted proteins | sample 13C_Glucose_Day1_FD_192424 | JGI IMG/M metagenome (GOLD analysis project Ga0247818, IMG submission 192424) | Soil microbial communities from agricultural site in Penn Yan, New York, United States - 13C_Glucose_Day1 | ecosystem: Environmental > Terrestrial > Soil > Agricultural land | place...
CGTCGTGCCTCTTCTCTCTGGGCGCCCGCAGGCGCATCAAAAAACAACAAGCCACGCAAAATGCGTGGCTTGATTGTACGAATTATGGCCGGTCGTAACCGGCCGAAGGCCGCGCAGTATACCTCAACGGAGCAGATAAACAGCCCCCGTGGCGACCATCTGTCGTAACCGGAGAATGGGTCTGGGGAAGGAGTTTTACTGACTCAGAAGTCAACCCGCATTTATCGACCACCACTCTATTTTTTGTTAGATGTCGTGTGGTGTTGATTATTCAACATCAACTTACTAACACAACTCCATCACACCACATCCACTGACACAAATTTATAGTGCACACCTATCAAAAATTAAACTATTAATCCTTATATCCATAGGTCATCACAACGACTCAAATATCTCCAAACAAGGAAGTTCTAAAGATATGCTCAAATCAAAAATATCAGTACCACTGTTGCTTTTAGCTGCACTGATTTCAAACTCGGCCCAAGCGACGATAGCCATTGACGATACTCCCTGGCCCGCCGAACAACCTCAGCCAAAAGCTCGCTCACTGGTAGAACCATTAGTATCTAAAATGCCAATCTTCATCTATGCATTCATCCATGATGATGTATTAGAGCCACAGTCCGACATTTACACGAAGCACTTCCTGCCTATGGTCAAGGAAATTGAGGGATTTACCGGACGACGCGTGTCCATTCAGTTCATTCGAAACTTGCGAACATTCACTGACTTTAATTATGAACATGAAAACGAACAAACCACCTATCTAAACTGGTATGGGTTGGCTTCATATTACAGAGACGAAAAAAACTTGCCGCGCACCCGAACAACAAAATTCCTGCTGATCACCAAGAACGCACTCAACAACAGAGTCGCGGGAATCGCCGGCCTAGGGCAACAAACCGGTATTGCCTCACTAAAAAGCGCATTATTCGTTGGGCATGAAATTGGACACATGCTGGATGCCGATCATGAGCACGGTGACGTGTTGTTTAGAAACGGTTGGTGGTGCGACAGTTACATGGTACCGAGCCCGAACCTGTTGAACGCCAATTGCCATTTTTATACTGATGCAAACCAGCAAAGAATCAGTGATTTTCTAAGCAACGTCCCCTGAGTTTCCGCTATCCGCAATGTTCTGAGCCGGTCAAGCCGGCTCTAGACGTATATTTTCATGCACCTGCCGCTGCCCCACCCTCCAGCTTGCGCCACAACAACCGCACATTCGCCTTGCGCACCAAGGCGCAACGGTACAGACGAATCTCCAGCGGCACATGCCACTGCGGACCGCCGCACACCACCAGTTCACCGCGCGCCAGCTCGGCACGCACGCTCAGTTGCGGCACCCAGGCAATGCCCAAGCCTTCCAGAGCCATGCTTTTGAGGCTGTCGGCCATGGCGGTTTCGTAGATGGTCGTGAAGCGCAGCGCCCGTTGGCGCAGCAACATGTTCACCGAACGCCCGAGAAATGCACCGGCGCTGTAAGCCAGTAACGGCACACTGCCCTCGCCTTCGAGGTCGAACAACGGTTTGCCATCGGCGTCGGCGGCACAGACCGGCAACATTTCGGTGTGCCCCAAGTGCAGCGAAGGGAAAATTTCCGGGTCCATCTGCATCGCCGCGTCGGGGTCATAGAACGCCAGCATCAAATCGCAGCCGCCTTCGCGCAAAGCGTGTACCGCGTCGCCGACGTTGGTCGCGACCAATCGTGTGGCGATGTTCAGACCTTCGTTGCGCAGCTGGGCGATCCAGCGCGGAAAGAAACCCAACGCCAGCGAGTGAGCCGCAGCAACCTGCATCACTTCGCCCTGCCCGCCTTCCAGGTGGTGCAAATGGCGCAGCACTTCGCCGAGCTGTTCGACCACGGTGCGCGCCGTCACCAGAAACAATTGCCCCGCCGCCGTCAGCTCGATCGGTGTGCGCGAGCGATTGACCAGTGTCAGCCCCAACGCCGCTTCCAGGCTGCGGATTCGGCGGCTGAACGCGGGCTGAGTCACGAAGCGTCGTTCGGCAGCCTGGGAGAAGCTGCGGGTGGCGGCCAGGGCACTGAAGTCCTCCAGCCATTTACTTTCCAGATTCATCACGCCCTCCCGGACACGCACCAAATTAGGTCACACGCTCGCCGTCAACTCGGCGTCACATGGTCATTATGCCGAATATGCATAGGCCAGTGTTTAACAGCATTGGCCCTAAATTCTCCACAAGCCTAGCATTTGCAGTGTTCCGGCACAGACCGGGTTCATATCGAGATGATTTCTATCATGTCCTCCGCTGCATCTTTCCGCACAGAAAACGACCTGCTTGGCGCCCTCGAAGTACCGGCTCAAGCGTATTACGGCATCCAGACCCTGCGAGCGGTGAACAACTTCCGCCTCTCGGGCGTTCCGATTTCGCATTACCCGAAACTGGTTGTCGGTCTGGCAATGGTCAAACAGGCCGCTGCTGACGCCAACCGTGAGCTGGGTCATCTGAGCGAAGCCAAGCACGCGGCCATCAGCGAAGCCTGTGCACGATTGATCCGCGGTGATTTCCACGAAGAGTTCGTGGTCGACATGATTCAAGGCGGCGCCGGCACTTCCACCAACATGAATGCCAACGAAGTGATCGCCAACGTTGCTCTGGAAGCAATGGGTCACCAGAAAGGCGAGTACCAGTACCTGCACCCGAACGACGACGTCAACATGGCGCAGTCGACCAACGACGCCTACCCGACGGCGATCCGTCTGGGTCTGTTGTTGGGTCACGACACGCTGCTGGCCAGCCTCGACAGCCTGATTCAGGCGTTCGCGGCCAAGGGTAAAGAATTCGATCACGTCCTGAAAATGGGTCGCACCCAGCTGCAAGACGCCGTGCCGATGACTCTCGGTCAGGAATTCCGTGCGTTCGCCACCACCATGGGTGAAGACCTGGCCCGTCTGAAGACGCTGGCCCCGGAACTGCTGACTGAAGTGAACCTGGGCGGCACTGCGATCGGTACCGGCATCAACGCTGACCCGCGTTATCAAGCGCTGGCTGTACAGCGTCTGGCACTGATCAGCGGTCAACCGCTGGTTCCAGCGGCCGACCTGATCGAAGCGACTTCCGACATGGGCGCCTTCGTACTGTTCTCCGGCATGCTCAAACGCACCGCGGTCAAGCTGTCGAAGATCTGCAACGACCTGCGTCTGCTGTCCAGCGGCCCGCGCACCGGCATCAACGAAATCAACCTGCCAGCGCGTCAGCCAGGCAGCTCGATCATGCCAGGCAAGGTCAACCCGGTAATCCCGGAAGCCGTTAACCAGGTGGCGTTCCAGGTGATTGGTAACGACCTGGCGCTGACCATGGCAGCCGAAGGCGGCCAGCTGCAACTGAACGTGATGGAGCCGCTGATCGCTTTCAAAATCTTCGACTCGATCCGTCTGCTGCAACGCGCCATGGACATGCTGCGTGAGCACTGCATCGTCGGCATCACCGCCAACGAAGCACGCTGCCGTGAACTGGTCGAGCACTCGATCGGTCTGGTCACTGCACTGAACCCGTACATCGGCTACAAAAACGCCACCCGCATCGCCGGCCTCGCCCTTGAAAGCGGCCGCGGCGTGCTGGACCTGGTGCGTGAAGAAGGTCTGCTCGACGACGCCATGCTCGCCGACATCCTGCGCCCGGAAAACATGATTGCTCCGCGTCTGGTGCCTTTGAAGGCATAACCCTACGCGTTACTTGTAGCACCGCTCACCAGGTCGAGGGACTAGACACCTCTCACCTTTTGAGGGCTTGGGGATTTAGTCCCCAGGCCCTTTTTTTTAACTTCTTCGTGGGCAGGACGTTAAATGTTTTGTGTATTTGATACCGCCAAGATCGCAGCCTTCGGCAGCTCCTACATGTTTGACGTACACCTGTAGGAGCTGCCGAAGGCTGCGATCTTTTGATTCTGCAGCACCTCGTTTCGTCGCTTGCACCACTACTGTGCAGACGGGCGCGCCACTGATCGGTATAGTGCCGCCCCTCTTCGTGTGAGCGGTCGTCGGTAGCGAGGCCTCAACCCATGCGAAACCCGAACTAATAACAAACCCGCGATATGAAACCGGGACGAACGTTGACCCGCCTGTTGTGCCGTGCGCCAGCGGGTGTAACTCGATGTGTTTACCCGGCCAGCATTTGCCTACACAAAAAACAGCGAGGAATAATCCATGCTCGAAGTCATTAACGACTTCCTCTCAGGGAAAGTACTGATCGTGCTCATTGTCGGGCTCGGTAGCTACTTCACGATCCGCTCGCGTTTCGTTCAACTGCGTCACTTCTTCCACATGTTCGCGGTGTTCCGTGACAGCCTCAAAAGCAGCGCCGGGCAACTCAGTTCGTTCCAGGCCTTGATGCTCAGCCTCGCCGGCCGCGTCGGCGCGGGCAACATTGCCGGTGTCGGCATCGCCGTGACCCTCGGCGGGCCGGGCGCCGTGTTCTGGATGTGGGTGACCGCGCTGGTCGGCATGTCCAGCAGCTTCTTCGAGTGCTCCCTCGGCCAACTCTACAAGCGCTGCGATTCTGAAGGCCAGTTCCGCGGCGGCCCGTCCTACTACATCCAGCACGGTCTGCAAAAACGCTGGCTGGGGATGATCATGGCGTTCCTGCTGCTGATCACCTTCGGCTTCGCCTTCAACGGTTTGCAATCGCACGCTGTGACCCACTCGCTGAACAACGCCTTCGGCCTGGACACCACTTACACCGGCATCGGCCTGGCCGTGCTGCTGGGCCTGGTGTTCATCGGCGGGATCAAACGCATCGCCAAGGTCGCCGATCTGTTGGTGCCGGTGAAAACCCTGGTCTACATCGGCGTGACCATCTACGTGATCGTCCTGCAGTTCGATCAGGTGCCGGGCATGCTGATGACCATCGTCAAGAGCGCTTTCGGCCTGGACCAGGCTTTCGGTGGCCTGATCGGCAGCGCAATCATCATGGGCGTGAAACGCGGCGTGTTCGCCAACGAGGCCGGTCTTGGCAGTGCGCCTAACGTGGCGGCGGTAGCAGCGGTCGAACACCCGGTGGCGCAAGGCGTGGTTCAAGCGTTCAGCGTGTTCCTCGATACCTTCGTTATCTGCACCTGCACCGCGCTGCTGATTCTGCTCTCCGGTTTTTACACGCCGGGCTTTGAAGGCGACGGCATTGCCCTGACTCAGAACTCGCTGGCCGCCGTGGTCGGTGACTGGGGTCGGATGTTCATTTCCGTGGCCCTGGCGTTGTTCGTGTTCACCTCGATCCTCTACAACTACTACCTGGGCGAGAGCAATCTGCGCTTCTTGATTGGTGAAAACCGCAAGGCGCTGATGGGTTATCGCGCGCTGGTACTGGGACTGATTTTCTGGGGCGCCATCGAAAACCTCGGCACCGTGTTTGCCTTCGCCGACATCACCATGACCCTGCTCGCGTTCGTCAACCTGATCGCGCTGTTCCTGCTGTTCAAGGTCGGCATGCGCATCCTGCGCGACTACGACGACCAGCGCGCCGCCGGCATCAAGACGCCAGTGTTTGATTCGAGCAAATTCCCGGACCTGGATTTGGACCGCCAAGCCTGGCCGGCGAACCCGCCCGCAGCTCCTCAGGCACAACCCGAGCCGCAAGGCGTACCCGCAGCGCAACGCTGACAGGTGAATGACGGGCGCATCCCCTGCGCCCGTCAGTTAAAGTGGTGCAATACCTGTAGGAGCGAGCCTGCTCGCGATAGCGGTTCAACATTCAACATTGATGTTGGCTGAAAGACAGTTATCGCGAGCAGGCTCACGCCTACCATGTCATCTCTTGTGGAGACTCCAGATGATTGCCAGTTCCTACCCCGCCGCCCAACACGTCATGGTGCTTTACACCGGTGGCACCATCGGCATGCAGGCCAGCGCCAACGGCCTGGCCCCGGCGTCCGGTTTCGAAGCGCGGATGCGCGAATACCTGCACAGCCAGCCTGAGCTGGTGGTGCCGCAATGGCGCTTCCGCGAGATGTCGCCGCTGATCGACAGCGCCAACATGACCCCGGCTTACTGGCAGCAACTGCGTGAAGCCGTAGCCGAGGCGGTTGATGTGCACGGCTGCGACAGCGTGTTGATCCTCCACGGCACCGACACCCTGGCCTACAGCGCGGCGGCGATGAGTTTTCAACTGCTGGGCCTGCAAGCGCGCGTGTGCTTCACCGGCTCGATGTTGCCCGCCGGTGTGACCGACAGCGACGCCTGGGAAAACCTAGGTGGCGCTTTGGTCGCCTTGGGCAATGGCCTGGCTCCTGGCGTGCACTTGTATTTCCACGGTGAAGTGCTGGCACCGACCCGTTGCGCCAAAGTGCGCAGCTTCGGCCGCCATCCGTTCAAACGCCTGGAACGTCAGGGCGGTGGTGTGAAGGCGCCTTCGATCCCGCCTCAGCTGAATTACAACCAGCCCAAACAATTGGCGAACGTCGCCGTGCTGCCGCTGTTTCCAGGCATCAGTGCCGCCCTCCTCGATGGCTTGCTCGACAGCGGTATTCAAGGTCTGGTGCTGGAGTGCTACGGCAGTGGCACCGGTCCGAGCGACAACCCCGAGTTTCTCGCCAGCCTCAGTCGTGCTCGCGACAACGGTGTGGTGGTCGTTGCCGTGACGCAATGCCACGAAGGCGGTGTTGAACTGGACGTCTACGAGGCCGGCAGTCGTCTGCGTGGCGTTGGCGTGTTATCGGGTGGCGGCATGACCCGCGAAGCGGCGTTCGGCAAGTTGCACGCGCTGCTGGGAGCAGGGTTGCCGACGGCTGAAGTACGACGCTTGATCGAACTCGACCTGTGCGGTGAATTGAGCTGATTCGCAACGTCTAAAAACCTGCCGACGTATAAATAACTACCACCGCTGCTCAATGACACATCCCTAGCATGGAGTGGCCCGAGACTTGTTCTCGGGCCACTCCATCACTTATATGCAGGGATGCACCATGAGCACACCAGCTTCAACCTCCACGCCACAAATCCCCTCCGCGACAGAGGCATTGATCACCCAACTCAGCGTCGGTCCCGACTTGAGGGAAGTGGCGGCCGTCCTTTTGCGTCAACACTTGCAGACGCTGTATCCGACGCTGGATATCGACCCCGCCATCACCATGGTCGGCACGCCTGTGTGGGAAATTTTCAACGATGAAATCATCGCCGGCCCCACCCGGTATCAAGCACTGACGGAAATCCTCGCCAATCAGACGGTGTTCGCCATTCCAGCCCTTTACATCGAGGGCGAACATTTTCTGGTGCAACAACCCATCACCGAACCTGCAGTCCATTTGCCAGTGCGAATCGACGAAATCGCCAACATCATCAATCTGCTCGCTCCCGTGATGCTCTCGGCATTTCAGGAGCAACAGCTGGCATTCTGGAACAGGGAAAGTGGCAGTGCCGGGCCACGCTGGCATGAACTCTCGAGCACCCTGCGCAATCTCTGGAATGTCGACAAGGTTCAGGGTTGGGATGTGGATGATTGCGCCATGGCGCGCAAACTGTTCCGCTCCCCGGATCTGGAGAGCCGCAAACAGGACGACGCCTATAAAACCAGAGCCTATCTGGTGGGGATTGATCTAATCGATGGGGAGAAGGTGACACACCTCAGCGAAGTGTCGATTTCGGTTCTGGTGGGCACGCACCAAAAACGCACCATCGTCCTCACTCATTCGTTGCTCAAAGGCTATGAAAAATTCGACTCACTGGAACAATTCGGCCAGACACTCCCGGATCATCTCAGCACCTCGGTGGCCCATCAGGAACTACAGTGGCGACTGATAGAACCTAAAGATAATTTCTTTGATTATCAGGCTTGCGCATTGATCTCGATCCAGATTGATGTCATCGCATCTCTGGATTTTTCCGATCTCAGGTATGGCAATCCTGGCAAGCCACTTGTTCCATCGCCTTCCGACTCCGACGTGGTAGAAACCACCACAAAGCAAGGTCCCGGTATTGAATGGTTCAAAGACGCGCTACCCGATTGGTTGAGCTCGGCTCCACTGCCAGACCAAAACAACTTCTCACGACACTTGAAGGACCTGGCGGCGCTGCACAGTCTGAATGCAGGTAAGTCTTATCTGGACGGCATAACGCCGATCAGGCAGTACGCGCTGGACGAGCTCAACACACTGCATACGAAAAAGACCACAGAACACGCTACCACGGCACAGCAAAATACCGACGTAGAACTCGATCTGGCCATGATCCAGATACGCGTCCAGAGTCCTGTCATCTGGGGAACATTTGCCGTTCCGGGCAAGATCGATAGCTACACATTCAGCGTGTCCGATCTTGCGTTGCAGAACCTGATCGCCCTCCCCACTGGAAACAAGACCATTCACTCCACCAGGGGCAAGACCCTGCCGGAATGGCTGACCGTCAAGTATGTCGAAGACCTCATCACCGAGGTCGATATCGGCAAGACCTACCCGGCACTGATCAAAAAAACCTTGCTCGAAGATCCGAAAGAGCTTGCGCGCCGACAAGCCCTGTATACCCAACACCTGAGAATTCAGTTGCCACTGCTTGCCTTGCAATGCCAGATCCGCGAACAGGCGGGCATCGACGCACGCGGCTACCGCTATGTCGTGGCCATGATGGAATCCGAGCCCGATAACCGTGTCGTTGAAGGACAGACCATCGTCATGCGCCCCCTGGCGTTTTCTCCCAAGCGCCGCAAAGATGGCTCCGAGGATGTGGTCGCCAACATGTTCGTGATCGGCCCGAAAAACCCTACAGCCGGCCCTTGCCTGTTGTATCGACCGATGCTTGACGAGCCGTTGACACAGTACCCCTCACCCACCAATTTGCTGTACGCCATCCAGCAATCTGCCAGCTTGCGCGAATCCGTACTGGCCTGGTTGCCGGAAAGTGTGCGCAGCGATTACGCCAACTATGTTTTCCAGGGCGCACTGCCTTCGCCGTGGGCCATTGCCGAATTTCTGGTCGATCCGGTGAAGCTCACGACCATGACCGGGCCAATGATGCTGGGCAAAAAAACAGTGGAGGGTGATCTGTTCGCTACCCTGTTCAAGTCCAACACAGATGCATTGGTTGAACTCGCTGATCGCGAGTCAGTTTCGAACACCGAAAATCGCTGGGCGAGCTTCAAACAAGCCGGTTGGACGATATTCAATACCGTCCTGCCTTTTTTGGGGCGCACGGTTGGCATCGCGGCCTGGATCTGGCAGATCATGGACCAGCTTCAACAGCTGCATGACGTGCAGGAAACAAACGACAAGCCCGAGCAATGGGCCGCACTGACCGACCTTCTGCTTAACCTTGGAATGGCAATCACCGTCCATATCACGACCCAAAGCGCATCCACCAAGCACCAGAAAAGCATTACGCCAACGCCCAAGCCCGCTCCCTCGAAAGAGCCGGTAGCGAAAAAAGTCAGCATCAAACAACTCACCAAAGCCGCTGACAATGACGCGCCTAAACTCCAGCAAATCCTGAACATCAGTGGCGCTGTAAATCGGACAGCCGGCAGCCTGGCAACCGTTGTGGCACGCTTCAAAGTCAACCGCCCCGAAGGCCTAGGCGAGGCCAACACTGAGGAAGGCATTCATCAGCATCTCTACAGTCACAACAAAAAATGGTACGCAAAAGTTGGAACGAACTGGTTCGAGGTTTCAGTGGACGAAAACGAAACCGTCATGATCATCGACCCCAAACGGGCCGATCACACGGGTCCGGCACTGATCCACAATCTGAAGGGTGAATGGTTCATCGACACGCGCCTGCGTCTGCGAGGTGGCGGACCCAAGACCCTGGCGCAACTCGCCAAGGCTCAAGCCACGCTCAAGGCCAATGAACTGCGTACCAAACTGACGGCGTTCGAAAGCCGCAAGAAAACCGCGCAAAACGAATTGCAACAGGCCCATCAAGCGATGAGCAGTGCCAGCGCCCAGAGCGTTGAAGCCAAGCGCCAGCTCTACCTGGAAAAGCTCGAGTCTCAGCAAACAGATTACGCAACGGCGCTGGAAGATCTCAAAACATTACATGTGTTTGCACCCACCGCGGATTACCAGCAAAAAGCGCTGCTATATCTTGACGCTCAGCTGGAACTCATTCATGCCGGCATTCGGGAAAAGCTCATTACTTTCACGCCGAAAATGCGAGTTGTACTGACTCAGATTGAACGGCAATCCGCAGACCCACAACTACGCCAGATCAAAGATGCGCAGCAAATGAGCGAAATGAGTAAAGACATGATCGCCCGCCTGGAACGCATTCAATCGGGCATTAAGGAGCTCAAGCCGCTGGAAAGAGATGGACTTGTGCTGATTCAAAAGATCCGTAAACGATTACCCGTCTATTCGATCGACGATCTGAAGACTGTCCAAGTGACGATAGCGCGCAATTTGTGTCTGCCCGAAAGCACCCTTGCAACCCAGGCTGAGGCCTGGTCGACCATTGACCAGATTGTCGATACCGCCGACATTGCCGTGCGAGCCTTGCGCGACACATTGGATGAACGCAGCGTGGCCCGTCTGGACGAGCGCATCGACAGTCTCAACGACCTGATCGAACAGTTCAGCGTCATCGACGAACGCTTGGAGGATTTCAAAGACTCGTACACGACGCACGTCCTTGAATCGCCGTTGAAACAGCTGCGTCAACAGCTCGAAGAATTCAAAAACCGCGCTGCACACAATCTGGTGCTGGTCATTGAAGAGCGGGATGTATTACGCGCTAGGCCCACTCTGCCACTGCAACCGCCAAGGCCCAGGAAAAAGTTCATCAGAACGCGCTACAACGGTGTGCTCATAGGTCAGCCACGCCTGACTACGCTGGGTTTGGAGACGGATCTGGTGGACATCACATCGCCGCTCACCGACAAGGTCATTGCCACGTTCCATGAGAAAACCCCGGGCGTGTGGGTTGAGCGATTGACAACCCCCACAGCTGAACCGGCGACGCCGGATTTGCAGCTCAGCATCAACCAAGGCCAGGCGTTGCTCAACGGGCTGAAAACGTTCAATACGCGTATGGCCGAACAACTCAAACAGCCAGGGCGCTCGCCTGGCGGGATCGAATACCTGTTTCACCATCACGCCGTGCAACTGGAGCAAGCCAGCAGTGCAATCGAACAAGCATTGACCGACCGCAATGCCACCGAGAGCACCACGACCTCCGCAGCAGAGGTCAACAAAGCCCTAAACGATGCCGCCGATAGCCTCTATGAGCAGGCCACCGCAAACATGCTGAAGATGACCAAGGAGCAACCACCGACCCTGGCGGGTATTGAATGGCTCAAAAGCCACAATGCGATAACCATCACAAAAACCATTACGCGGCGCCGCGTAAAAAGTGGAAGGACGCTGTACCTGGACGAATTCACGCTCACTGATCCCAAAACACGAGAGGTACTTTGGTATGCGCATTTCCTGTATTCGACGGCCTGGGTTCCAGCCAAATCTTTTCTTTACGCACGCCTGAAAACTCCGCAGGAACAGCGGATGGGCACTGCCGCTGACACCGCCAAAGAACTCTATGGACCCCAGCGACTGGCGTATTACCGCAGCATGATCGGGCTCGAGCAGGCCAACCGGTTATTCTTCGGTCCTGAATGTGTCACCGAGAGTTGTTGTGTGACCTGCTGACCTCAGCACGCCCTCGCCAACGCGAGGGCGTGTGATCACGGCACGCTCCTTGCTCTGTCCAGATCAAACAAAGACCGGTGTTCCTTATGCTCCACTCCCACCTCACAACGCTAAACGCGGTGTCGCTGGTACTCAACGCCTTCAAGGCAGAAGGCCTTTCCAGCGAAGCACTGCTGGCCGGTAGCGGCATCAGTGCGGCGGACCTGAGCCGCGCCGACACACGAATCACCACCAATCAGGAGATGCAGGTCTGCGCCAATGCTGTCGCACTCAAGCGAGACATCGGCCTGGAACTGGGCCGGCGGATGCACGTTTCCTCCTATGGCATGCTCGGTTACGCGCTACTCACCAGTGCCACCTTCGGTGACGCCTTGCGCCTGGCGATACGCTATCCAGCGTTGCTGGGAACACTTTTCGAGCTGAGCCTGGAGGACGACGGGGAGCGTGTCTGGTTCGCGGCCGCCGATTACCGTGAGAGCCCGGCCATGGCCGTGTTCAACGCAGAATTCTGCCTGGTCTCGCTGAAAGTCACCTGCGATGATTTGCTCGGCCATCCCTTGCCGTTGCTCGGCGCACGCTTTGAGCATGCTGCGCCCGATTACGAAGCGACTTACGCTCAGCACTTTGACTGCCCGCTGCACTTCGGCGCGCGCGACAATGCCTTCGCTTTCGACAAGCGCTGGCTGGATCAACCGCTGCCACTCGCTGACGCGATTACCCATCAAGCCATGGCTGAGCGTTGCCGCAAGCAAAACCTTGAGTTCACCGGGCGGCAGGCCTGGCTGGGACGAATCCGCCAATTGCTAAGCGCGCAATTGAACGCAGCGCCGGGGCTTGAAGGCCTGGCCGAACAGATGAATTGCTCGGCGCGGACCTTGCGCCGACACCTCAAGGATCTGGGTTGCAGCTACCAAGAGCTGCTCGATGAATTGCGCTTTGAGCAGGCCAAGCAAATGCTGTGTGAGGATCAGTTGCCGATCTATCAGATTGCCGAGGCGCTGGGATTCAGCGAGACCGCGAGTTTTCGGCATGCGTTTGTGCGCTGGAGTGGCGTGGCGCCCAGTCAGTTTCGGCCGCACGGCTAACCCCGGTTATGCATTGCATGCGTTAACCAGGGGCGAATTTCGGTCAAATGTTTTGGCCATATCGATCCCCTTTTGGCCTTTCCTGCCGTTCTCCTAAACCGTCTGCGCCGCAAAACTGTGTTCAACCGACTCAGCCTGCGGAGAACAAGAAATGCTGACGATCTACTCGAACGATCACCACCTGCACCACGGCCGTTGCGAACTCATCGACGGGCAACTCAAGCCCTGCTTCGAAATGCCGTCGCGAGCCGACCACGTGCTGGCACGGGTACAAAATCGAAATCTGGGCCCGGTCGAAGCGCCGCAGGATTTTGGCCTCGGGCCAATCGAGCGCATTCACAGCCGCGACTATCTGGACTTCTTCAAAGGCGCCTGGGCACGCTGGACCGAGTTCAACACCGACGGCGACTTGCTGCCCTACACTTGGCCAGCCCGCACCCTGCGCCGCATTAAGCCCACCAGCCTGCATGGTGAACTGGGTTACTACAGCTTCGACGGCGGCGCCCCGATCACCGTCGGCACCTGGCAAGCGGCGTACAGCGCAGCGCAAGTGGCGCTCACCGCCCAAGCGGAAATCCAGCGCGGCGCCCGTGCGGCCTTCGCCCTGTGCCGCCCACCGGGACACCACGCTGCCGGCGATTTGATGGGCGGTTATTGCTACCTCAACAACGCCGCCATTGCCGCTCAAGCCTTCCTTGATCAAGGCCATAAAAAGGTCGCGATCCTCGATGTCGATTACCACCACGGCAACGGCACCCAATCGATTTTCTACGAGCGCAGCGACGTGCTGTTCACCTCGATCCACGGTCACCCGGAAGCCGAGTTCCCGTTCTTCCTCGGCTACGAAGATGAACTGGGCGAAGGCGCTGGAGAAGGCTTCAACTTCAACTATCCACTGGCCGCCGGTTCAGGCTGGGACACCTGGAGTGCCGCGCTGGAACAAGCCTGCAAAGAAATCGAAAGCTACGGTGCCGACATCGTTGTGGTTTCCCTGGGCGTCGACACATTCAAGGACGACCCGATCTCGCAATTCAAGCTCGACAGCCCGGATTACCTGGCCATGGGCAAGCGCATTGCCGGCCTCGGCGTGCCTACGTTGTTCGTGATGGAAGGCGGCTACGCGGTCGAAGAAATCGGTATCAATGCCGTGAACGTTCTCGAAGGTTTTGAAAGCGCTTAATGAGGAAGTACAAGCATGAAAAGTCTTAAGCGCCTTATGGTTCCAGCGCTGTGCGCCACGGTGCTCAGCGGCGCGGCGCACGCCGAAGAACGAACGTTGCGCGTCTACAACTGGTTCGACTACATCACCCCCAAGGCTTTGGAAGATTTCAAGGCGCAGAACACCCAGACCAAACTGATCTACGACATCTTCGACACCAACGAAGCGCTGGAGGCCAAACTGCTGACCGGCAACTCCGGCTATGACGTGGTGGTACCGTCCAACGTGTTCCTCGCCAAGCAGATTGAAGCCGGCGTATTCCAGCCGCTGGATCGCAGCAAACTGCCGAACTGGAACCACCTCGATCCCAAGCTGATGAAGCTGATCGAAGCCAACGACCCGGGCAACAAATTTGCCGTGCCGTACATGTACGGGACCATCCTGATCGGCTTCAACCCGGACAAGGTCAAGGCTGCCCTGGGCGTCGACGCGCCGGTGGACAGTTGGGACCTGATTTTCAAGGAAGAGAACATCAGCAAGCTCAAGCAGTGCGGTGTCGCCCTGCTCGACTCGCCGTCGGAGATTTTGCCACTGGCCCTGCAACACCTCGGCCTTGACCCCAACAGCAAGAAGCCGGCGGACTACGCCAAGGCTGAAGCGCTGCTGATGAAAATCCGTCCGTACGTGACCTACTTCCACTCGTCCAAGTACATGGCCGACATCGCCAACGGTGACATTTGCGTGGCCGTCGGTTATTCCGGCAGCTTCTCGCAAGCCGCCAACCGTGCCAAGGAAGCCAAGAACGGTGTGGTCGTCGACATGCGCTTGCCGAAAGAAGGCGCGCCGATCTGGTTCGACATGCTGGCGATTCCCAAGGGAGCGAAAAACACCGAAGACGCCTACACCTTCATCAACTACCTGCTGCAGCCTCAGGTGATTGCGCCGGTCAGTGACTTCGTGGGGTATCCGAACCCGAACAAGGACGCCACGGAACTGGTCGACCCGGCGATCCGCAACAACCCCAACCTGTATCCGACCGACGCGGCAATGGGCACGCTCTACACCCTGCAACCGCTGCCGCGCGATGCCGAACGCGCACGGACCCGGGCCTGGACCAAGATCAAGTCCGGCACCTGATAAACGCGTCGTAACGTCATCAACAAGACCTGCGTTTTACGCAGGTCTTTTTTTTGCCCGCCATATTTATTTACCGCCAACCCTGTCCCGCCCGTCACTAACTTGCAGGGGACTGCTCACCACTCATTCAACGGTGACAGCCCCCAAAAAAGGATGTGACCCATGCCCGATACTTCTACCCCGTCTTCCATCCCCGACCTGCCAGCCGATCAAGACGCCTTGCTGACGCAATTGGTGGCCGGACCCTCAATCAGGGAAGTCGCCACCCATGCCTTGCAACCGGCCCTTAAAACGCTTTACCCGGATCTGCACATCGACCCACGTCTGGCCATGGTGGTGACCCCGACCTGGGCCGTTCATGAACAGCAGGTTGATCCCGGTCCCCGCCACTTTGAATCGTTGACCGACGCGCTGGTACGCCACGGAGTAGCGGCTACGCCGGTGGTCTACCTCGACGGCGAGCATTACCTCACGCTGCAACCGCTGGTGCCCATTCCAGTGCAATTGCCCGTCAGCATCAATGTCATCGGACAGCTGCTCAACGAGTTGGCGCCGCTGCTGTTCGTCGCGTTTCAAGAGCAACAGGTCGAGTACTGGAACCAGTACACTCGGGCGTCCGAGCCACGCTGGAAAGGTTTATCCAAATCGCTACGTGAACTGTGGAACATCGAAACAGACACGAACTGGGACACCGACCGCTACGCCATGGCGCGTAACCTGTTTGCTTACCCGGACAAAAGCAAACGCGCGGCTCACGATACCTATCAATCGCGGGCATGCCTGATCGATCTCGACAGTTTGAGCGACGGCGTCTCAACTCACCTCAACATCCTCGACATGGCAGTCCTGATCGGAACCCAAGGCACTCGTAGCCTCATCATTACTCACACCATCACCCGCGGCTTTCAAGCCTACGACTCGATGCAGGAGTTGGGTGATTCGTTGCTGTCTTACACCGACGGCCAGACTACCGGCAACACCCTGCAATGGCGCCTGATCGAACCGCAGGGTAATTACTTCGACCATCTGGCGTGCAACCTGATTGCCCTGCAAGCGGACTCGATTGGCGCCCTGGCGAACGACAGCACCGCAGTGAACCCTGACCTGGCGCCGCACATCAGCCGCTCAACGAACGAGCTCGACCCAACGGACAAACAAAAGCCCTCTCGATTCAATCAGGTCGAGCAAACATTACCGGACTGGATGGACAACGCCTCTTCCAGCGACCTCACCGCGTACAGCCGGCACCTGATGGATCTGGCGCAGGTGCAGAATCAGAATGCCGGTCAGTCGTTTCAAGATGGGATCAAACCCATCCGCGAGTTCGTCCTGGATCAACTGAGCGCAGCCATGCTCAAAGACCACGCCGATGCCTCAAAACTGAATCTGGCGGACATCGAAATCGTGGTCGATAGCCTGGTGGTCTGGGGCGCTTTCGTACCGCTGGTAGAGCCCGAGCGCACCACACTGAGCCTGGTCGACCTGGCCCTGCAAAACCTGATTGCCTTGCCACTGGGCAACAAAACCGTAAGCAGCACCAGCGCCGCCACGCTGCCAGGATGGTTGACGGTGGACTACCTGGAAACGTTGATCACCCGCGTCGATATCGGCAAAACCTATCCGACGCTGATCAAAAGCAAGCTGCTCGACGACCCCCTTGAAAGCTTGCGGCGCCAGAACCTGTTCACCAGTCACTTGCGCGTCGAACTGCCGCTGCTGGCTTTGCAGCAGAAGATTCGCGCACAGAACGGGATCGATGAACGCGGTTACCGTTACGTGGCGGCTGTCGTGCAGGTACTGGATGCCAATCGCTGGGTGGATGGCCAGGAAATTGTCATTCGCCCGCTGGCGTTCAATCCGGGCTGGCGTCTGAATGCAACTGCAGACGAAGTGGCCAACATGTTCGTGATCGGTCCCCGGCAAATGGACAAAGGCCCTTGCCTGCTTTACCGACCACTGCTCGATCAACCATTGAGCCAATACCCGACGCCGGCCAACCTGATTTATGCCATCAAGCACACCCCGGCATTACGTCAATCGGTGCTCGCCTGGTTACCGGATGGTGTACGCGCCAACTACACGAACTACGTGTTCACCGGCGACCGGCCTTCAGTGTGGTCGCTTTCGCAACTGCTGGCCGATCCTCTGACCCCGCTGCAAATGGCGGGCACGCTTTCTCTGGGGACCGGTGTCGTCGCCACCGATTATCTGGCCAACCTGTTCAAGGCCAACGTCAAAGCCTTGATCGAACTGGCGCAGAAGCAATCGGTGTCCAACGCGCAAAATCGCTGGGCGACCTTCAAACAAGCAGCGTGGATGATATTGAACGCAGCGCTGCCTTTTCTCGGCCGAACAGTCGGCACAGCCGCCTGGATCTGGCAGGTGCTGGATGACTTGCAACAAACGGTGGACGCCGGTGAGAGCGGTGACGCACAACAACAGAAAACGGCGATGACCGACCTGTTGCTGACCCTGGCCATGGTGCTCGCTCATCACGCCAGCACGCGCCATGCGACCGCGCGCAGAATCGAAGAGAAACCTTCGTCACAAGCCGTGACAGACGTTGAGAAAAAACCGGTATCTCCACCGGTTGTGGTTGTTCAGTTACCCGATACCGTTGCCGAGCCAACGTTTTCACAACATCAAATTTCAGTACTGACAGGCACCGCCCTAAGCCTGGAGAAAACCCTGGATCGTTTCAAAATCACCAAGCCCGCGGTACTCACGCCACCGGACAGCGCCAGCGGTATCTATCGCCATCTCCATCGAGACGGAGCGAAGTACTACGCCCCGGTCGGTGCGCGATGGTTCGAAGTAAGAGTTGAGGAAACCGGTGAAGTATCGATTGTTGACTCACGCCAGCAACCCCCGCGGGAAGGTCCTACATTGATCAACAATCAGCGGGGCGAATGGTTTGTCGATACTCGCCTGCGTCTACGAGGTGGCGGCTTGTCGAGTCGGCGCAAGGCGTTGCAGTTAAAAAATCGACAGCGCATCACCGAACTCAAAAAAAAGTTGGCCCAATTCAGTGACGAGCGTGAAAGCGCTCGCCAACAACTGATGGATGCCCACGCCCAGATGAAAGCCGCCAGCGACGAGACGCGGCCAAGCGTTCAACAGCAGTTTCTCGAAAAACTCGACCAACACACCGACCAATATGCCGCCCCCATTGAACAACTGAAATCGCTGAACCTGCTCGAAACGGTTCCCGGTTTCCGCACCGACATGGTCGAGATGCTCGGCACCCAGCTTTTTTTCAACCAGACGTGGCTTGATGAAAAAAGTCCGGCCTTCACCCAGGCCCTGCGAGAAACATTCACGCTGCTGGATGCTGAAGAAACGTCAGGCGGGAGTGGTGACCGTGCGACTTATCAAAAAATGATCGACCTGAGTGAGGGCATGATCGGCAAAGTCGAGTTTGCTCAATCACGCTTTCTCGAGTTGAGTCGACTGGGTAAAAGCGCTGCCGAAATGGTCAGCACCTACAAAGCGAAACTGCCGGCTTACAGCTTGAACGACCTCAAGGCGCTTCAGGTTTCGCTGGCCCGCGAGGTGTGCCTCAAAGAAGGAGAAAGCATTGCGCTGAACGAAGCCCGAACGGAATTCTTACGTCTGCTCGACACCACCAATCTGGTCATCCAGACCTCGCAAGAGCTGATGCTGAAGGAGAGCAGTTGGGCGGCCAGTGAACGCATCGAAGGCCTGAGTGGCATGCTGGAACAGTTCGTGGCCATCGACCAATCCTTCGCGGATTTCGCCGCCAACCACAAGGACGCCATACAAGAAACACCGCTCAAGCACTTACGCAAACGGGTTAGCGAATTCCAGCAAGACACCGAGAGTCATCTGGTGCAATTGCTGCGGGAGGAGCCTCCCAAAGAACCGCGCCCTGGACCTTCCCGCCCAGCACTGGCTCCGCGCAAACGCGTCGTGAAAACACGCTTCAATGGCACGGTGGTTGGCGAAGTCCGTCCTTCGGCGCCGGGTGAGCCAATACTGCTTGATGTGCATGCTCCTGTGACCGGCAAAGTCATCGCCACCTTTCACGAAAAAACACCCGGAGTCTGGCTCGAGCGAGTACCGGCCAAACGTCGCGGGCCTACGGCTCCAGCACCGACACTCGACGCGCAAATGACCCATGGCCGGACTCTGCTCGATGGCCTGGAAAACTTTATCCGGCAAACCGAAATCAGCGCAAAGAAGCCCGGCCGTATCCCGGTGGAAATCGAGGAGTTGTGCCAGCAACAAGCCGACCATTTGAACCATAGCGCCAGGACCCTGGAGCAGTCCCAAATCAACACTAACAGCACCGCCGAACCGGATGTTGCCGCCACACGGCTGGCTGCGGAATTGACCAAGGCCCGTGATCGACTCTACGCCGAGGGACAACGAATACGCATCGCCATGACCAAGCAACAACCCCCCACGGCCGCGCGCGTGCAGTGGTTGCGAAGCAAAAATGAAGTCGACATTGTGCCCGTCGGTGATCGACGCCGACTCAAGGGGCCGCGCAAGGATTTCATGCAGGAGTATGAAATTCGCGAGCGCCAAAACCAGCAAGTGCTGTGGTATGCGCATTTCCATTATTCGAGCCTGGATGCGCCGGCCGACGCCTTCACCGCCGCCCACCTGAAACTTCGCGATCAACGACTGTTGGCGGGTGCATTCGACATGCGCTCGGCCACCACCAACCCGCAAGTGATTGCCATCTATCGCAGCGAGATCAGCCCGCAACTGGCGCGCACGCTGTTCTTCTCGTAATACCGAAACGTCAAAAAGGAAAATGACGATGACCGAACACACAGAGTCCACCCAAACACCCGTACTCCTGAAAAAGAGCCTGGTCGTCCATCAAACGAGCCAAGGGCCAACAGTCAATGAGGTGGCCGCACAAATGCTGCGCAAGGCCTTGAAGACGCAGTTTCCCGAACAGGATATCGACCCCGACCATACGATGATCGGTACGCCACGATGGCGATTCGTCGACGGCACGCTGGTGGCCATGACCACGCACTTCGAATCGCTGACCCAAGCGTTGGTGCGTCAGTTCTTTACCTCAACCCACGCCAATTTCCTCGAAGGCGAGCACTTCCTGACACTGGACCCACACGCCAGATCCGTGGTGCACATGGATCTCAGCATCGAAACCATCGCCGACCTGCTCAATGACTACACGCCCCTGCTGTTTGTCGCTTTCGAAGAACGCCAATTAGCCTTCTGGAACAACACCGGCAAACACGCACCCCGCTGGCAAGAGCTGTCCGGCGCCTTGCGCAAAACCCTCGATGTACAGATTGTCCCTGGTTGGGATGCCGGGCAGTGTCGTCTCGCCCGGGCCGTCTCGCTTCATCCCGACAAACAGGACAGACTCAAACACGACCCATCGCTTTCGACACTCAAGGTCAGCCTGATCGACATAGACTTTGTCGATACCAAGGGCGACACCCGACACCTGCTGCTTGGCGGCGCGGCCGTCATCACAGGGCATCCTGAACAGCTCGAGCGGGTGATGATGTACACCGTAGAGGACGGTTACGAGTCGTTCGACTCCCTCGAACTGTTGGGTGCTTCTCTGCCTGCCCGCATCCAGATGCCCTCGGCCGCAAAGAGTCTGAAGTGGCGGCTGTTCGAGCCCGAAGGTAATTTTTTCGACCACATGGCGTGGGCCTTGATCGCGACCCAACTCGATACGCTCGCGGCGATCACTTCCGCAGGCGTCACCGACAATCCGCAGGCCGGCGTTGAACCTCCCGCCCTCCCGGCACACACCACCGAAAAAGAAAAAACAACACTCATTGGCCTGGATGACGCAATACCCGACTGGCTGATCGGCGCCTCGGCCGCAGACCTGGATCAATACAGCCGCTCCGTCAGCGCACTGGGCAAACTGTACAAGCAAGCCGATAAAAAACTGTTCCAGATACAGCCCATTGATACCTTCGCCCAAAAGCGCATGCGCGACGCAATCCTCGTCGACAAGCCATCCGCCAGCGAACTGCCGCTGGACACACTTGAGATCGCGATCACCAACAGTTTCGAATCCGGTGGTCTGACACTGCCAAACCCCCTCGACACGCACACCGAAAACCTCGGCGAATATGCCTTGCAGAACGCGGCACCTTATCAGGCCAGCATTCGCTTCAATCCGCCCCAAACGGTCCCGGACTGGCTTGACGTAGCCTATCTGACGCAGACGGCGAGCAAGGTCGATATCGGCAAGGTGTACCCACAGTTGATCAAGGAAAAACTGATCGACGATGCGCAACAGGCTCCCTTGCAAGAGCATTTCTACATCAGCCAACTGCGTGCCTTGCTGCCGCTGATTGCGCTGGAGTGCAAGATCCGTCGACGCGGTGGCATTGATGAGCTGGGCTATCACTATGTTCGCGAATGGCTCAACCCGACACCCGCTCATCCGCAACCCGTGGTGATACGCCCCCTGACGTTCGTGCATTCCGGGAACACCGACGGCGCCACCGTGACGAACATGTTTATCATCGGTCCACGCGAGCCGCGCGCCAGGCCCTGCTTGCTGTATCGCCCGCTTGAGGAACATCCACTACTGCAATTTGCGTCCCCGCAAAACCTGCTATACGCCTTGCATCAACCAGGTGCGTTGAGAGACTCGGTACTGGCATGGCTACCGGACTCGGCCAGCAGTTTCAAATATGCGCAATACACCTTCCCCATTGGGCTTCCCAGTCCATGGCTGGGTGCGCAGTTGCTGTCCGAACCCTGGACGTCCGTGAACTGGGCTGGCCCGGTCAAGCTTTCGGCAAAAGAGCTCAGCGGTGATGTTTTCAAAACCTTGTTCAAGACCCATGCCCAGGCCATGGCTGAACTTGCCGACCGCCAAGCTCAGTCCAACGCAGAACGTCGCTGGGCTTTGCTGCGTGACAGCGGTTGGGCGTTGTTCAACGTCGCTGCGAACTTTCTCAGCGGGCCGGCCGGCGCCGCCGTCTGGGTCTGGCAAAGCATCAATGAAGTCGAGCAGGCCGAGGACGCCCACAAGCGCGGCGACAAGCTCACCGAGTGGAGCTCGACCGGAGACTTGCTGCTGACCCTGGGCATCCTCCTCGCTCACCATGCCGCTGTTCGACGCAAAACCGGTTCACGCCAGACGGAACGAGGCGTCGACAGCGTGCCGGTCGCGCCGGTGGGCACACCCGTCAAACCTGCGACGCCTGCCGTGACACTTTTGCCCACCCCGTTGACCGGTGAGTTGCCGTCCAGTCATTACTCCTCGCTTGAAGCTAACGGCTCCGTGCCCCATCGGTCGGCCACCGCACTAACTGAGTTTCTACAGAGTCTGACAGTACCGGCAATCGATCTGAAGGCCGCGACTCTGGAAACCCTCGTGCGTGATACGGCGTCACTTTATCGTCTGGATGGCAAGACCTACGCCGCCGTCGGCGAACACTGGTATCGGGTGACGGAAAACGACGACGAGCAAATCCAGATCGTTTACCCGAATACACCCTCCAAAACCGGCCCACTGCTGACCCATAACAAACGAGGGCAATGGGTCGTGGACACTCGATTGCGTTTGCGTGGTGGTGCAGGCGGCCAAAGCCTGCGCAGTCAACTCAAAGCACAACGCAGGGAGAAGGAGCAGGAAAAAAATCAGCTTGCCGCGCTTCTAGCGACCTTCAAGCTTCAGGAAACTACGGGGGAAGAGGCCTTGAAAAAAGCCCATGTAGAAATGTTTGGGGCCACCGGGGCGGCACTCGAATCAGCGACCCAGCGTTATCTTGTTCAAGTGGAAACGTTGATTAGAGAGTACGAAAAGGCCCTGAAAAACCTGCAGCAATGGCGTCTCAAGGGTGGGAGCGAAGGCTATTTCGATGACCTTAGGCTCATGACTACCAAATTGCACAAGAACCTCAGCGTATGGTTCCTGCTCAAGCGCAACAACTACGCAAAACTCACTCAACAACTCGCCGGTAATACCCTCATTGAAACGAATGCCGCACTGCAAACTCACATCAAAGGAGTCAAGGAAGTATTCGCGTTAAGCCAGGACATGATTTCCCGCCTGCAACTGTCACAGACCTCCTTGAAACCACTGGATGCCTTGGGGAGTGCAGGCATGGTCAGCGCGCAACGCTTGCGCGATTTGCTCCCGGCGTTCAACGAATGGGACTTGAAATCCAATGAAATCGGCATGTCTCATGAGCTGTGCCTGCGTGGCACCGACGACACACATGCCAATCCGGCGCGCGAAACAGTGGGTTTGTTAATCATCGAAGCGGCGACCGCCACCCACCGCCAGGCCGCCATGATCAAAAGCCTGAACAGCCATGAGGATGTTGCGGCGCGTATCGAAATCCTGAGCAGGCTGATCGATGTCTATGCCGACACGGATCAGCGTCTCGAAGATCTTTCAGGCGAATACCCCGACAACGTGGCATCGACCGAACTTGAACGGGTTCGCGGCTTGATCGGCGAGTTCCGGCAGATGGCTCAGGAACAACTGTCCCTGCTGCTACCCGAAAACGCGAGCATTCCCACGCCTGAGCCGCCAAAACCCGCAGTTGCCGGCCCTTCACGCTCAACAGTCAAAGTCACCAAGAGTCGCCCTAGAGATCCGGTGCCTACCAAAACGTCGACGCCTGAAGAGACGGCACTTGAGCAGATGCTCCCAGTGATGTCGCGCCCTACTGCCAATCAAGTGTTGGAGGACATCGACACCATTGCCAATGCGTTGACCCTGAATGAGAACGTAGAAGGCTTCATCGCAAAAACACGTAAAGATGCCTTCAAACCGAACCGTATACCGGCTGACATGCAAGACCTGTTCGATCAACATGCCAGACACCTGGAACAAACAGCGATCAATGTCGACCAGGTCATGGCGCGTATGCGTGCGGCCGGCGGGACGCCCCTTCCTGTGGGCACTCTGAGCTCGGAGCTCAACGATGCCGCCACCGGGTTACGCGCTCAAGGTGTCAGTATCAGGGCCAGCCTGCTCAAGGAGCGCCAGCCCCGGCAAGCTTATCTGCAATGGTTGCTGGTCAATGATCAAGTGCGGATCATCAGGAACGATCAAGGCCGGATCAGAACCAGGAAAAGGCAAGACTACTTTCAGGAATACCAGATTCTCGACAAGACCGACCGTGATCGGCCGCTATGGCTGGCGCACTTTCACTACGATTCGCTCGCAGCTCCGGTGGAGTCATTCACCGCTGCACACCTGAAGATCGCCGATAAACGTCTGGAGCAATTCACGGCCGAACGCCGCCAGGCTCTCACTACGCTCGCTCCGATTGATTATGTGTTGCGGCGCATCACCGATCCGGCACTGTTCTTCAATCTCGAACCGCAAGCCTGATTACCATCCGCGCGCGGACTGCCACTGCGCGCGCTTCAACCCGCATGCCACACGGCCCTTAACCGTTGCAGCGCCGCCTCGATATCTGTTTCGGGCACCGCGGCAAAACCCAGCACCAGCCCGGCGCGTTGATCCATCGGGGTTGAGGAATCCGGCAGCCAGTAGCTGCTCAAGCCATTGACCTCGACATCGACGCGGCTGGCCAACTCGATCAACTCGCGTTCACGGGCCACGCTGTCAACGGGCACGGTCATGTGCAAGCCTGCGGTGACGATGGGCAGCTTGCCGACACCAGAAATAGTCAGCGGCCAAGCATTGAGCAAAGTATTTCGCCGACTCAGCGCTGCACGCCGCATGCGCCGGATGTGCCGCTGGAAATGCCCGGCGGCCATGAACTCGGCCATTACCGCCTGGGTACTGACTTCGGAATGCCGCACGTCCACCGCACGTCGCTGCGAAAAGGCTTGTACCAGCCCCGGCGGCAACACCAGATAACCGAGTCGCAACGCTGGAAAAGCGACTTTGCCGAACGTGCCGACATACAGCACTCGCCCGTGACGATCGAGCGCTGCCAAAGGCGCCAGTGGTGCACCGCTGTAACGGTACTCGCCATCGTAATCATCCTCGACGATCCAACCCTGGGTGCGCTCCGCCCAGGCCAGCAGCTCAAGGCGGCGTGCCAGGCTCATCACCACGCCGGTGGGATATTGGTGCGACGGCGTCACGTAGGTCAGCCGACAATCATCAAGCCGCGCCAGCTCACTGCAATTGATGCCCTCACTGTCCACCGTCACACCGTGCAGTCGCGCCCCCGCCACGGCGAAGGCATGACCGGCCGCCCGATACCCCGGATTTTCAATCGCCACCCCGTCGCCGGGCTCCACCAGCAACTGTGCACAAAGGCTAATCCCCTGCTGCGCACCACTGGTGATCAGAATTTGTTCAGCAGAGCACTGCATGCCACGGGAACTGCGCAAATACGCGGCGATCATCCCGCGCAAGCGAGCATCGCCTGCCGGATCGCCGTAGCACAGTTGTTGAAAATCCGGCTTGCGCCAGAAAGCCGCATTCAGCTTGGCCCAGACCTCGAATGGAAACAGATCGAACGCCGGAACACCGACGCGAAATGCTCGCGGCGGACCGCTCGGCGGACTGGCCAGATGGTTGTTTTTTACCCGCGTCAACGGATCGTTGTGGATAACTTTGCTGGATGGATCCACAGGTAAATCGAGCCAATTTGTGGATAAGGCTGTGGGTAACCCTGTTGAAAAGCCTGTGGATACTTTTGTGGATAGTTTTTTCGTCGGCACGCTTGTCTGAGGCAATTGCGCGACATAAGTCCCGTCACCCACCCGCCCTTCGATAAACCCTTCGGCGTACAACTGATCATAGGCACGGACCACGCTATTACGGGAAATCGCCAACGCAGCTGCCAGGTCACGGCTGGCCGGCAAACGCGTTCCGCTGGCCAGTCGCCCGTCCAACACGCGCGCGCGCAACGCCTGGTACAGCTGGCGGCTCAGCCCTTGGCGACGATCGAGTTCGATACCCGCCGGGTTGAAGGTCAGGGACAGTGGTTCGCTTGTCATCGCAATGGACCCATGAAATTGGTCATTAATGGCTCTTACAACAGACCAATAGCCTGCCTAGGATGCAAGCATTCGCCAAGGAAAATATCTCCATGTACACGCCGCGCGCTTTTGCCATCGATGATTTGTCCCAACTGCATGAACTGATCCTCGCTTCCCGTCTGGCCATTTTGGTGACCCACGGCGAAAGCGGTCTGCAAGCCAGTCATGTGCCGGTGCTGCTGCATTGCGAGCAAGGTTCGAACGGCACGTTGTACGGGCATTTGGCCAAAGCCAATCCCCAGTGGAAAGACCTGCGCGACGGTGCCGAAGCCTTGCTGATTTTTTCCGGTGCCGACGCCTACGTCAGCCCCGGCTTCTATCCGAGCAAGGCCGAGCACGGCAAAGTCGTGCCCACCTGGAACTACGTCGCTGTACATGCCTATGGTCGGGCCGAAACCTTCAGTGATGGCGGGCGACTGCTCGACATCGTCAGCACCCTCACTGATCGCCATGAAGCGGGCCGCGCTCAACCATGGTCAGTGGCCGATGCCCCCGCCGATTACATCGACGGCATGCTCAAGGCCATCGTCGGTTTTGCCATTCCCATCGACCGCCTGGAAGGCAAGCGCAAGCTCAGCCAAAACCGCAGCGCGGCCGATATCGCCGGCGTCCGCGAAGGCCTGGCCACCAGCCCCGACGTCAACGACCAAACCCTCGCCCAATTGATGCCCAAGGAATGAACATGAGCCAGATCGACATCCGCCAGGTCCGCGCTGACGACCACGCCGCTTGGCTGCCGTTGTGGCAAGCCTACCTGCGCTTTTACAAAACCGAATTGCCGGAGGCCGTCACTCAAAGCTCCTGGCAGCGCATGCTCGACCCGAACGAACCGACCCACGCCGCCCTCGCCTGGGTCGACGGTAAAGCGGTGGGCATGGTGCATTTCATTTACCATCGTTCGAACTGGGCCATTGAAAATTCCTGCTACCTGCAAGACTTGTTAGTAGCGCCGGAAACTCGCGGCACCGGTGTTGGCCGGCAGTTGATCGAATTCGTCTACACCACGGCCAAGGCCGACGGCTGCAACAAGGTGCATTGGCTGACCCACGAAACCAACGCCACCGCGATCCAGCTCTACGAGCGCATCGCCGAACGCCCTGGTTTCATCCAGTTTCGCAAAGCCATTTAAGGTTCAAGGAGAACAACATGTCGACTTCACTCACGGACTGGAAAGGCGTCCCGGCCCCCACGACAACACTGCTCGAAGGGCGTTTCATCCGCCTGGAAAGACTCGACCCGGCACGCCACGCAGACGAGTTGTTCAAGGCGCTGCAAGGCCCCGATGCCGACCCGAAACTCTGGGACTATCTGCCTTACGGCCCCTTCCCCGAGCGCAGTGTTTTCAACGACTGGCTGAACAACCACGCCGCCGCCAGCGACCCCTACTTCTTCAGCGTGATCGATCGCGCCAGCGGCGAAGTGCAAGGCATCCTCAGCCTGATGTCGATTGTCCCGGCCCAGGGTCGCATCGAAATCGGCCACGTCACCTTCGGCGCGCCAATGCAGCGCTCACCGAAAAGTACCGAGGCCGTTTACCTGCTGGCCAAGGAAGCGTTCGCCCTGGGCTACCGCCGCCTGGAGTGGAAGTGCAACAACGGCAACGCTCGCTCCAAGTATGCGGCCGAGCGCCTGGGCTTCAGCTTCGAAGGCGTGTTCCGCCAGCATATGGTGGTCAAAGGCCAGAACCGCGACACCGCTTGGTACTCGATCCTGGACTCGGAATGGCCGGCGATTGGGGCGGGCTTCGAGCAATGGTTGAGCGATGAAAACCAGACGGCTTCGGGGCAGGTGAAGTCGCTTGCCGAGTGCCGTAGCTAAAAATCAAAAGATCGCAGCCTTCGGTGTACACCCTGTAGGAACTGCCGAAGGCTGCGATCTTTTGCTCTTCAAACAAATGGCGAATACATCAATCTGTAAAAACCCTCCGCTATACAGGACGCCCCGCTTATAACAAAAAGGCCGTCCAACCATGCCCTTCTCGCCCCAGCGCCTGGCGCTCATCATTTCCCTGTTGATCAGCACAGGGGCCGGTGCCGCTCCGTATAAAACGGTGCAGATCGACACAGCCACCACTACCGCGCAAACCCTGGGCGGGGCCGACACCCTGACGATCTCGGCGCCGGGCAGCATTACCAATGCCGGCAAGGCTGTCACCCTCAAGGACGGTACGGCCGGGGCTGGTGTGGTGATTGATAACGCGGGGCAGATCGTTTCGACCGGTGGCCGGGCAATCGACAGCAGCGGCGACCTGACCCAGGCGCGCAACTACAGCATTTACAACCGCGCTGGCGGGCAGATTCTGGGCTTCAACGACGCGTTGCGCATCGACAGCAACTTCGTCAGCGGCAGCCTGTTGATCGATAACAGCGGCATCATCCGCTCCACCACTGGCCAAGGCCTTGATCTGGACGCACTGCGCAGTGCCGGGGCCACGACCACGATCATCAACCGCGCGGGCGGGCTGATCCGTGGCGACGCCAGCGACGGCATGAAGACCGGCGCCAATGCGACCATCATCAACCATGGCGAGATTTCCACCGGCGACTCGAACAACGCCGACCAGAAGTTCGATGGCATCGACATCGATTCAGCTACCGGCGTGACCGTGACCAACTACGGCACCATTTCCGGTGGACGCCACGGCATCACCACCGATCTGGGTGCGACCCTTACCAACTATGGGCAAATCACCGGGCGCAACGGCTCCGGTTTTGGTTCCGACGGCGACGGCACCGTGATCAACCACGGCACCATCACTGGCGCGTATTCCGGGTTGCAACCCAATGGCGACGGTGATGGCGTAGACATCGACAAAATCGCCCACATCGAAAACTACGGCACCATTCAAGGCGTCGGTGCAGGGGGCGTGGACAAGAACGGCTTCGCCAACGGCAGCGAAGGTATCGCGCTCGGTGGCGGCTATGTGCTGAACGCCCAAGGCGCGATGATCAGCGGCGCCAACAGCGCGATCCTGGTCGACGACGGCAGCGGAGGGCCGGGGCTGGCGGCGACCACGCTGGAAAACTTCGGCACCATCCAGGGCCTGGATGGCTTCGGCGTGAAGTTCGTGGGCGGACTCGCTGACAGCGTCATCAACGGCGGCACCCTCAGCGGCAGCAACGGCCTGGCGCTGGACTTGGGTGGCGGCAACGACAACCTGACCTTGCGCAACGGCAGCCGCTTCATTGGCGTTGTCGATGGCGGCAGCGGTTACGACCGCGTGGTAATGGACGATGCGTTGGGTGGCAGCTTCGGCAGCAGCCGCAACTTCGAATGGCTGGAGGTTCAGCAAGGCGCCTGGACCCTGAGCGGCAACGGCGACTTCAGTGACGGCGGCGCGATACGCAATGGCGCGACCCTGATCAATCAGGGCAGCATTGCCGGCAGCGTGACTGTCGATGCCGGTGGCGTGTATGCCGGCGGCGGCTCGGTGGGCAACTTGCTGGTCAATGGCACCTTGCAGACGAGCACTCACTTCGGCACCGCGACCATCACCCACGACCTGACCATGGGCAGCGGCTCGACGATAGCCTATGGCGTCAACGCCGATGGCAGCAGCGCACCAATCAGGGTCGGCGGCACGGCCAACCTCAATGGCGCGACCCTGGCGGTAAATCCCGGCAGCGGCACCTACCCTTGGCAAAGCCAGTACACCGTGTTGCAGGCAGCGAGCGTGAACGGCACCTTCGGCAAGGTCACCAGCGACTACGCGTTTCTGACACCTACCCTGGCTTACACACCGACTCAGGTCGACCTGACTTATACCCGCAACGACGTCGCCTTCAATGAGTTCGCCACCACCGGCAACGGCGGCCGCGCCGCCAACAGCCTGTCGAGCCTCGGCAAGGGCAACGCGCTGTACAACGCATTGCTCAACACCACCAACGCCACGGCCGGTGCTGCGATCGAACAACTGAGCGGCGCCAGCAATGCCAACCTGACCAGCGCGACCCTCGGCGCCAGCAGTCAGATCGGTGGCAGCATGCTGTCGGCCATGCATCAGATGGGCGGTGGCACCAGCCTGCTGGTGGGCCTCGACCAGCACGACACCCCGGTCCTGGCCGCGAATGGCGTGCCCCGCGAAGCGCGCAACCTCAACGACCCGAATGCCCAAGGCCGACTCTGGCTGCAAGCCATTGGCGGCTACGGCAAGCTCGATGGCGAACACGGCAGCAGCGGCCTGGAACAACGCAGCAAAGGCACGGTACTCGGCGCCGATTGGGCCTTCGATGGGCAATGGCGTTTCGGTGTGCTTGGCGGTTACTCAAAAACCGACCTGGATGCCACCGGCGTCGATGGCAATGTCGAGAGCTGGCATGCCGGTGTGTATGCCCTGCGCCAAAGCGGTCCGTTGGCTTTGCGCCTCGGTGCGGCGTACAGCGGCCACCAAGGCGAAAGCAAACGGACCGTCGCCTTCAACGGCTTCAGCGACCGGCCTGAAGGTGACTACGACGCCGACAGCCAACAGGCGTTCGCCGAACTCGGTTACACCATGGGCAGCGGGCGCCTCAGTGCCGAGCCATTCGCAAGCCTGGGTTACCAGCGCTACCACCGCGACAGCTACGAAGAAAAAGGCGGCGCCGCCGCCCTGCAAGTGGACAGCCAAACCGAGGACAACTTCAGCACCACCTTCGGCCTGCGCCTGGCCCACTTGAACAGCCTGGACAATGGCATGAGCCTGACCCCGCGCATGACCGCCGGCTGGAAACATACCTATGGCAGCGTCAGCAACTCGACCCGCCAGGCATTTGTGGTGGGCGGTACGGCGTTCAGTGTTGATGGCAGTTCGCTGGATCGTGACAGCCTGGTACTGGAAGCCGGGCTGGATGTCGGCCTGTCTGCACGCCACACACTGGGCATCGGCTACAGCGGCGAAATCGGCAACAACAGCCGCAATCACGGGCTGATCGGGCAGTGGCAGATGAGTTTCTGATCGTGGCTAGCCGTGTCCGTCCGGTTATGTCGTAAGAAAAAGCGTCTGGCCGACACCGACAAATGCAGCCGTCTGCGTGCGGCTGTATTTTATTCCGCATCACCCGACGACACCCCCTGCAATGGCGCCGGAAGCAGCTGACATCGGCGCTTACAGCCCTCTTTTAGAGTTTGGCCTCCTGTCAAAAGAGGCCAAAATCGATGCCCGTTCAACACAAATACCGACCACAACACCTCGCCCTGGCGATTGCAGTAGCCTTGGCTTTTACAGAGTTCGCACAGGCTCAAGAGCCCGCTTCTGAACCCGCCCCTCCCACCCACAAAACCATTCAGGCGCTGGTCAAAGACATCGACGCTTTCGCTAAAACGGCCACGCCCCACTCCATCAAAAACATAGATGACTGGGACAAGCTTCAACCCGGCGATACCGATGAAGTGGTCAGGGTACTGACCCCGCAAGCGTTCAATGGGGTCGTGGATGGCGGCGCAGGCGAAAATCTCCTCCAACTCGATGCCGCCAAAGGAGGAACGTTTGGTGAAAGCCGTCAGTTCCAGCGACTCGATGTAAAGAAGGGTGCGTGGACGCTGACCGGTGCCGGTGACTTCAGTACGGGTGCTCTGGTTCGTGCAAAAGCGGCGCTGAACAATGAGGGGCGTATCGCTGGCGACGCATGGGTACAGGGGAGCCTGAGCAATTCGGGGAGCATCGACGGCCGTGTCGATATCTACGAACAAGCGACCTTCAGTGGCCGCGGAACTGTGGGTGCCCTCAACGTCATGGGGCACATGCTCGTCAATCAAGCGCAAGGCGCACCCCAGGTCAAAGGCGATATGGACCTCGCCAAAACAGCGGTCCTGTCCTATGAAGTGCATTCGGAGGGTTCGAGCGAAACCATCAAGGTGGAGGGTACTGCCAGACTTGGAAATGCGACGTTGAAAGTGGTCGGCGCAGGCGAGGATTTTCCACAGACCAGCGAGTACACCATCATTGAAGCGGGCAAGGTTGAGGGTGAATTCGCTCATGTCGAAAGCAACCTGGCATTCATGAGCGCACAGGCGAACTACGAAGAGAACCGAGTCGGCCTGACTTACACTCGCAACGATGTCTCCCCCGAAGACCTTGCAACTGATGAAAACGGAAAGGAATTCGGTCGAAGTTTAGTGATATCTAAAGCTGCTCTCACGGAGCAGAGTCCAGCCCAACCCCCAAACGCTGCCATCAAGGCCTTGCTCGGCACCACCACAACCGCCGCACCGTTGGCCATCGAGCTACTGACCGGCGACAGCAACGCCAACCTCACCAAAACCACGCTGAACAGCGTCAGCCCGGTGAGCACCAGCATGCTCTCGGCCATGCGCCAGTTGGACCGTGCAGGAAACTCCGTCAATCAAAACAACGCCCCTCGCCTGGCGGCCGGCAGCAAAGGCAACGGTCGGGTGTGGGTTCAAGCGTTGGGTCATGGCGGCAAACTGGATCGCGACTTTCAGGACTTGAAATACTCCACGGAAGGCTTGGTGATGGGCGCTGACTGGGGCATCAGCGAGCATTGGTATATGGGCGTGATCGGCGGTCAATCCGCGACGCGCATGGACAGCCGTGAACTCGACGGCAATCTCGACAGCTGGCACCTGGGCGTTTATGCCTTGCGCCAGAGTGGGCCTTTCGCCTTTCGACTGGGCGCGACCTACAGCCAGCACGATGGCGACAACAAACGCGAAGTCGCCTTCGCTGGTTTCAAGGACCGTCCGCAAGGTCGTTACGATGCCAGCACTCAACAAGCCTTCGCAGAAGCGGGTTACAACCTGGGGCGCGCGAACGTCAGCTTCGAACCGTTCGCCAGCATTGGCTATCAACGCTACCAACGCGACAGCTACACAGAAAAGGGTGGTGCTGCCGCACTCAAAGTCCATGGGCAGAGTGATGAGAACCTGAGCAGCACCTTCGGGCTGCGCCTGGCACAGATCAATGGGCTGGATAACGGCATGCAACTGACGCCGCGTTTCAGCGCCGGCTGGAAGCACACCTACGGTGAACTCTATAGCTACACCCGCCAGCGTCTAGTGACGGGTGGCCGCGACTACACCGTGTACGGTGCGCCGCTGGACCGTGACAGCCTGCTGGTCGATGCCGGGCTGGATCTTCGGGTATCGGCCAACAACACCCTGGGCGTCAGCCTCAATGGCGAAGCCGGCAGTGATGGCCGCAGCTATGGCGTGACGGGGCAATGGCGGATAGCGTTCTGATCAGTCACTGACCCAAAACAAAACTTGTGGAAGCTAGCCTGATAGCGAATGCGGTGTGTCTGGAAGCATGGGTATCAACTGACACTCCGTCATCGCGAGCAGGCTCGCTCCTACAGGGTAGGTGGTGCAATCCGGAGCGGATTTTCAGTCAAAAAAAAGGGGAGCACATGCCCCCCCGAGGTTTAAAGCGTTGTATCGAGGCTGTTAACTCAACCTTCGATCTCGATCAGAATTTCGCCCGGGTTCACGCGGTCGCCCTTGGCCACGTGAATAGCGGTGACTTTACCGGCGATGGCAGCCTGGACTTCGGTCTCCATCTTCATCGCTTCGGTGATCAGCACAGCCTGGCCCGCCTTGACGGTGTCGCCTTCCTTGACCAGTACGTCGACGATGTTGCCCGGCATGGTGGTGCTGACGTGGCCCGGTGCAGTGGCTTGCTTGCGCTTGCTGCTGCCGCCGCCGACGAACTCGTTGAGCGGTTCGAACACCACTTCTTCCGGCATGCCGTCGATGGACAGGTAGAAGTGACGCTTGCCTTCAGCCTTGACGCCCACACCGGTGATGTCGACGCGGTAGGTTTCACCGTGAACGTCGATGACGAATTCGGTTGGTACGCCTTCGCCACCCGCCGAGGCGACGCCGCCGGCTTCAGGAATCGGCAGCAGCACTTCAGGGGTCAGGGTGCCCGCTGCACGCTCTTCGAGGAACTTGCGACCGATGTCCGGGAACATGGCAAAGGTCAGCACGTCTTCTTCAGACTTGGCCAATGCACCGATGTCGGCACGCAGCTTGGCCATTTCCGGCTTGAGCAGGTCGGCGGGACGCACGTCGATCACGTCTTCGCTGCCAATGGCCTGGCGACGCAGTTTCTCGCTCACGGTACCCGGCGCCTTGCCGTAGCCGCCTTGCAGGTACAGCTTCACTTCGTTGGTGATGGTCTTGTAACGCTCACCGGCCAGCACGTTGAAGAACGCCTGGGTGCCGACGATCTGCGAAGTCGGGGTCACCAGCGGCGGGAAGCCGAGGTCTTCACGAACGCGCGGGATTTCAGCCAGCACTTCACTCATGCGGTTCAACGCGCCCTGCTCTTTCAACTGGTTGGCCAGGTTGGAGATCATCCCGCCCGGTACCTGGTTGACTTGAACACGGGTGTCGACAGCGGTGAATTCGCTTTCGAACTGGTGGTACTTTTTGCGCACGGCGTAGAAGTACAGCCCGATCTCTTGCAGCAGTTCCAGGTTCAGGCCGGTGTCGAACTCGGTGCCCTTGAGCGCAGCAACCATCGACTCGGTACCCGGGTGGCTGGTGCCCGAGGCGAAGCTGGAAATCGCAGTGTCGATGTGGTCGGCACCGTTCTCGATCGCCTTGAGCTGGCACATCGTCGCCAGGCCTGCGGTGTCATGCGAGTGGATAAACACTGGCAGCGACTGCTCGGCCTTCAACGCGCGGACCAGTTCGCCAGTAGCGTACGGCGTCAGCAGGCCGGCCATGTCCTTGATCGCCACCGAGTCGCAGCCCATCGCTTCCATCTGCTTGGCTTGCGCCACGAACGCGTCGATGGTGTGCACCGGGCTGGTGGTGTAGGCGATGGTGCCTTGGGCGTGCTTGCCGGCGGCTTTCACCGCTTCGATGGCTACGCGCAGGTTACGCACGTCGTTCATGGCGTCGAAGATGCGGAATACGTCAATACCGTTGACCGCGGCCTTGGCAACGAACGCTTTGACCACGTCGTCGCTATAGTGGCGGTAGCCCAGCAGGTTCTGGCCGCGCAACAGCATTTGCAGACGGGTGTTAGGCAGCGCCGCGCGCAGTTGGCGCAGACGCTCCCACGGGTCTTCTTTCAGGAAACGTACACAGGCGTCGAACGTCGCGCCGCCCCAGCATTCCAGCGACCAGTAGCCGACTTTGTCGAGCTTGTCGCAGATCGGCAGCATGTCTTCGGTGCGCATGCGGGTCGCCAGCAGCGATTGGTGAGCGTCGCGCAGGATGGTGTCGGTTACATGAATCTTCTTGCTCATTGTTCTATTCCTCACAGGCCTGCGTGGGCGGCGATGGCGGCGGCGATGGCCAGGGCCAGCTCTTCGGGTTTGCGCTTGATCGAGTAGTTGGTCAGTTCAGGATGGCTTTCAACGAAGCTGGTGTTGAACTGGCCGCTACGGAATTCCGGGTTACGCAGGATTTCCTGGTAGTACGCGGCGGTGGTCTTGACCCCTTGCAGACGCATGTCGTCCAGGGCGCGCAAGCCACGGTCCATTGCCTCTTCCCAGGTCAGCGCCCATACCACCAGTTTCAGGCACATGGAGTCGTAGAACGGCGGGATGGTGTAGCCGGTGTAGATCGCCGTGTCGGTACGTACGCCGGGACCGCCGGGTGCGTAGTAACGAGTGATCTTGCCAAAGCTCGGCAGGAAGTTGTTCTTAGGGTCTTCGGCGTTGATCCGAAATTGCAGGGCGAAACCACGGTGGTGGATGTCTTCCTGTTTCACAGAAAGCGGCAGGCCGGAGGCGATGCGAATCTGCTCGCGGACAATGTCGATGCCGGTGATTTCTTCGGTGATGGTGTGTTCCACCTGCACCCGGGTGTTCATCTCCATGAAGTACACCTCGCCTTCGGCGAGCAGGAACTCCACGGTACCGGCGTTCTCGTAACCCACGGCCTTGGCTGCGCGCACAGACAGGTCGCCGATGTAAGCGCGCTGTTCCGGGGTCAGTTGCGGGCTCGGGGCGATTTCAATCAGCTTCTGGTTGCGACGCTGGATCGAGCAGTCACGCTCGAACAGGTGCACCACATTGCCGAAGCTGTCGCCAAGAATCTGCGCTTCGATGTGCTTGGGATTGACGATGCATTTTTCCAGGAACACTTCAGCCGAACCAAACGCCTTGGTGGCTTCCGAAATCACGCGAGGGAACGCCTGTTCGAGTTCTTCGCGGCTGTTGCACCGGCGGATACCGCGGCCGCCACCACCGGAAGTGGCCTTGAGCATCACCGGGTAACCGATGCGATCGCCTTCAGTCAGAGCTTCAGCGATGTCCGCGACGTTGCCTTCAGTGCCTGGAGTGACCGGCACGCCGGCCTTGATCATGCTGCGGCGGGCTTCGGTCTTGTCGCCCATGCGGCGAATCACTTCTGCCGATGGACCAATGAATTTGATACCGCGCTCGGCACAGATATCCGCCAGTTCGGCGTTTTCCGAAAGGAAACCGTAGCCGGGGTGCAGCGCATCGCAACCGGTTTCCACGGCCAGGTTCACCAGCTTGCGCGGGTTCAGGTAACCGGCCAGCGGTTCGGCACCGATGCTGTGGGCCTCATCCGCACGCTTGACGTGCAAGGCATGACGGTCGGCATCGGAATAGATCGCGACCGAGCGAATGCCCATTTCGGCGCAGGCACGCACGATTCGTACGGCAATCTCACCACGGTTGGCGATCAGGATCTTTGTTATCACTTGGAGGTTCCCTTGAGCCGGTGGTACCCACGACCTGCTAGACCAGGTCGACGCGTGACCAAATGTTTCAATTTAGTCGCAGGTCCACACTAGCGCCCACAAGGGATTAACAAAAATGAATAATTATTGGGTCATGCATAAGTAAAGACTTATAGTTAACGCATCAGCCCGCGGCCAGAGTGCGAAAAAATGCGTAAGTCATTGATGCGTATGACATTGCGTCAATTGCAGATTTTCAATGAAGTGTGTGATCTGAGGTCCTACAGCCGCGCGGCCGACGAAATGTCGCTCACACAACCGGCCGTTAGCCTACAGATTCGTCAGCTTGAAGAGCTGATTGGTCAGCCTTTGTTCGATTACGTCGGCAAAAAACTTTACATGACCGAAGCCGCCGAAGCACTTCAACGCGCCAGCCGGGACATTTTTGGCCGCCTGGAAAACCTCGACATGCAGCTATCGGACATGCAGGGTTCTTTGCAGGGTCAGCTGAAACTGGCGGTGGAATCCAGTGCCAAGTACTTCGTCCCGCACCTGTTTGCCGCGTTCAAGCGCCAACATCCCGAGGTCAACCTGCAATTGACGGTGGTCAACCGGGGCCAAGTCATTCGACGTCTCTCGGACAACCGCGACGATCTGGTCATCATGTCCATGGTGCCGCAGGACATGGGGCTGGAGTTTTTGCCGTTCCTCAACAACCCGATTGTTGCCGTGGCGCCACCGGATCATCCGCTGTGCCACATGGGACCATTGCGCTTGCAGGACCTTGAACCTTACACCCTGCTGTTACGCGAACCCGGCTCCGGGACGCGCATGGCGTGTGAAGAGTACTTCAAAGAGAAGCGCGTGCACTTCAACCAGACTCAGGAGGTGTCGTCAGCCGAAGCTCAACGCGAGTGTGTGCTGGCGGGTCTGGGCGTGGCGCTGTTGACGCGCCATGCCCTGAACCTTGAGCTGGCAACCGGCGGACTGATTGAGCTGCCGGTTGAAGAGTTGCCGCTGTATCGCAGTTGGTGCCTGGTGCAGGCCAAGGCGAAACGCCTGTCACCGGTGGCTCACGCCTTCCTGGCGTTCGTGCGCAGCGAGCGGGTACAGATCAGCGGCCTGGTTGAGCGTTTCGACGGGAAGCTGTCGAGGCGGCCTGCCAGTAGTTGAGTTCCAGATCTTCCGGAAAATCACCAATCTCGGCCAGAAGCTGACGGCGTTCGCAGCGATCTTCAATGGCGCGGCGAAATTCCATGCGGCGCTGATCTTCCTGCTGACGGCGGGTTTTGACGGCGCTGTTGCGTTCTTCGTAGGGCTGGGCCATTTCGAGTCTCCCAAGGCGAGTACGGGAGCTTCAAGATAGGCGCGAGGGATGACGGTTTGGCGGCTTCGGCGTTACAGGGAGATGAACATTCGGAAGCAAAGATCGCAGCCTTCGGCAACTCCTACGCAGGAACGCGAACCTGTAGGAGCTGCCGAAGGCTGCGATCAGTCGTCCAACGCCTTCACCGACTTGGGCGACAGCCGCAAGCTGCGCAGGCTGCGCTTGACGCTCTTGAGGTGGTTGACCAGGCTCGGCCCACGGGCCATGGCCACACCCATCGCCAGCACGTCGATCACCACCAGGTGAGCAATACGCGAGGTCAACGGCGTGTAGATCTCGGTGTCTTCGTGCACATCGATCGCCAGGTTGACAGTCGACAGCTCGGCCAGCGGTGTCTGGCTCGGGCACAGGGTAATCAACGACGCCCCGCTTTCGCGAACCAGATTGGCGGTAATTAGCAGGTCCTTGGAGCGCCCGGACTGCGAGATGCAAATCGCTACGTCAGTCGGCTTCAACGTCACCGCCGACATCGCTTGCATATGCGGGTCGGAGTACGCCGCCGCCGTCAGCAGCAAGCGGAAGAATTTGTGCTGTGCATCCGCCGCTACCGCGCCCGAGGCACCGAAGCCGTAGAACTCGACACGCTGGGCCTGGGACATCAGCGTTACCGCTCGCTGCAATTCCAAGGGGTCGAGCTTTTCGCGGACCTCCATCAAGGTATGCAGGGTGGTATCGAAGATTTTAAGGCTGTAGTCGGCGACCGAATCGTCTTCATGGATCGCGAACTGGCCGAAACTCGCACCAGCGGCCAGACTCTGGGCCAGCTTCAATTTCAGGTCCTGGAACCCGGAACAACCGATGGCTCGGCAAAAGCGCACGATGGTCGGCTCACTGATGCCGACGCTGTGGGCCAGGTCGGCCATGGAGCTGTGCATCACGGCCGCAGGGTCAAGCAGCACGTGATCGGCGACCTTGAGCTCCGACTTGCGTAACAGGTGGCGAGACTGGGCGATGTGTTGCAGCAGATTCAAAGGGCTGGACTCTTTGTTATTGGCAGGTGCCGGGGATGTAGCACGCTTGTAGTTATACTACATGAATTGGCTTTTTGCCTGCTCAATGCGTAACCGAATCCCTCGATTTCAGGTGCCCGCGCTTCATGTAGCACACACGGCGCGAGGCCGAGACGTCCGTTTTTCGGTGCCAAGCATTTATTTAGTTATTGCTTGATAAGTTAAAATGACAACTAACCACTGGCACACGACTTATTACAAATCCAACTAATAAAAACCAACCAAATCCAACTTTAGCTGGGTATATTAATTCGGCAGGAAGCAAATACCCAATTAAAGGAGCTACATCATGACTATTAAAACCAAAGACTGGACCGCACAAATCGACCGCATGCCCGGCGCCCCTTCGTTCCGCGCCTACGGCACCGTGACCGTTGCTCACACGGGCATTACACCCAAGCTGAAAATGACCACACTGCAAGACAAGTCCTTCGACTTGCGCCTGGAACTTACCCTGGAAGACTCCAATGAAGTTTCGCTACAAGTCGAAACCGACAAAGTTGTTGAATATAAAGCACTGGGTAATTCCAATGTTTCTGGCGTCAGCATCTTTTACGAAGGCAAGTTGCTGCACCACATTGATAACGTACTGATCACCCAATAAGAAACCCGATAGCTTCCGGCCATTCAGGCGTCCCGTACTCATCTGCTGAGTAACGGGACGCCTCCTTCTCAGCTGGCGGCCTGCGCGTGCAGCAAACCTGCCAGCGTCTCGGCCTCAACCGGACGACTGATCAAATAGCCCTGCACCTCATCGCAGCGTTCTGCTTTCAAAAATTCAAGCTGTTCACGCCGCTCAACGCCTTCCGCCACCACCTTCAACGACAGACCATGAGCCATGGCAATGATTGCCCGTGTGATCGCGGCATCTTCGCTGCCCTCCCCCAAGCCACGGATAAACGCCTGATCAATCTTCACGTAATCCACTGGGATCCGCTTGAGATAGCTCAGGGACGAATAGCCGGTGCCAAAGTCATCGATTGCCAGTTTCACACCCAAATCACGCAACTGCTGGAAGGTCGCGATGATGTGTTCGACGCTGTCCAGCAACTGGCTTTCGGTGAGTTCCAGCTCCAGGTAGCGCGGCTCCAGGCCGGTTTCTTCCAGCACTTGGCGCACCAGACTGACGAGCTTGCCCTGGCGCAATTGATGCACCGACAGATTCACCGACACCCGAATCGCTTCAAGCCCCTGCCGCTGCCACTCACAGGCTTGCCAGCAGGCCTGACGCAGGACGAATTCGCCGATCGGACCGATCAACCCGGTCTCCTCGGCCAAGCCAATGAAGTCTCCTGGCGGCACGCGGCCCATGGTCGGGTGATCCCAGCGCACCAAGGCTTCGGCAGCATTCAGCTTGCCGGTGGCGAGACACAGCTTCGGTTGATAAAACACCTGCAACTGTTTCTCTTCGACGGCCTTTCGCAGTTGGTTTTCCAACTGCAGACGCTCCAGCGTGCTGGCTTGCAAACTGTCGGTATAGAACTGGAAATTGTTGCCCCCCAGATGCTTGGCATGTTGCATGGCCATGTTCGACTGACTGACCAACGCGGAAATCTCCCGGGCACTGTCTGGCAACAAGCTGATGCCCATCGACGCGCTGACGACCAGTTCATGCCCTTCGATATTCACCGGCAAGCGCAACTTGCTTGCCAAACGAGTCGCCACCCGCGCCAGGCTCGACAGGTTGCCGTAGGAGTTGAACAGCACCGCAAACTCGTCGCCGGACAGGCGCGCGATGGTGTCGGCCTCTGGCAAGGCATTGACCAGCCGGCGAGCCATCTTCTGCAACAACTGATCGGCAATTTCATGCCCCAGGCTGTCGTTGAGCTGTTTGAAGCGATCGAGATTGATGTGCAGCAGCGCCAGGCTGCGATAACCGCCCTGACGCACCCGTTGATGAGCTTCACTGAGTCGTTCGCGGAACATTGAGCGGTTGGCCAGGCCCGTCAGCTCATCGTAATGAGTGAGGTAGCGCATGCGCTCTTCGGATTCGCGGCGAGCCGAGAGATCAGCGAAGAAGCCGACAATATGGCTGACATTTCCCCGGGTATCGCGCACGGCATTCAGTTGCAGCCATTGTGGATACATCTCGCCGTTCTTGCGGGTCTCCACCAATTCGCCCTGCCAACTGCCTTGCTGCTCCAGCGCCTGATGAATCGCCGCGTAATGTCGACGCGCATCGCGGCTGCACGGCAACTCAACGACATTGCGTCCAATCATGTCTTCGATGTCATAGCCGGTTACCCGACTGAAGGCCTGATTGATCGCGATCAGCGCGTAATTCGGATCGAAAATCACGATCCCTTCGCTGGCCGCCTCGAATACGGTCGCCGCCAGTTGCCGCTGCTCTTCCAGACCTTTGCTGACGCTAATGTCGCGACGGGTGCCGACCATACGGATCACCCGACCGTTTTCGGCACGCTCGACCGCACGCCCACGGTCCTCGATCCAGACCCAATGGCCGTCGCCATGGCGCACGCGATACTCGATTTGATAGTCCTCGGTGCGGCCCTTCAGATGCTCGACCAGTGCCCGTTTGAGCGCCGGAAGATCCTCGGGATGCAACCGAGGCTTGAGGTGACGCAGTATGGCCGTCACCTGCTCCGGCTCCAGGCCGAACAACTCCTGAATCTGCGTATGGTGAACTTCGTCGGTTTGCAGGTTCCAGTCCCACAGCCCCAGCTCACTGGCCTTCAAGGCCAGCGCCAGACGCGCCTCGCTTTTACTCAATGCCTGGTTGGCGGCGTCCAGCTCCAGGCTGCGCTGGGCAACGCGGTTTTCCAGGTCGATCTGGATTTCGCGCAATTCGTCTTCGGCACGCCGCCGTTGCTCAATCTCCTTGGCCAGCTTCTGATTGAGCTGGTCGCTGCAACTTTGCGCCTGCTGTAAGTGTTCGATCAGCGCCTGATTCTGAAAACGCCGCATCAAGCCCCGATCGATCAGTCGATTGACCTGCCACGCCACCACGCTCAATGCGCCGAGCAGAATCAGCCCGAACCAGCCCCAGCCCTGCTGCTGTACGTCACCACCCCAAAACATATAGGCGATGGCTGGCAACAGGCAGGGCAAGGTGAACGACAGAAAGGCCGGCAAACTGACCGCATAGGCCACACTCGCCGAAAGCGCTGCGGCACCAATGAGGCCGAAGACCCAGGCTTGCTGAATGAAGTTATCGGCGGGAACCAGGGCAATGCCGGCGCCAGCCAGGGTCAGCCCGGTGAGGCCGGAACCCAGCAAAAACATTCGTCGCCAGATGGGGTGGGCCTGTCGATTGGGAATGGCCGAATCGAAGGCGGCGACCTGAATCACCCGCAATGCCACCAATGACAACAGCCATACCAGCCAGACACTGACCAAAAAATAGCGCTGCGGGCTCCAGAGCAAACCGGCGCAGACCAGACCATTGATCAACATGAACAGCGTAGGCAGCAACGAGCCTTGATACAGCAGACGCGTGCGTTCGACCGCCATTTCCATGGCGTATTGTTTACGGATAACCCGGGGCTCCACAGTGGGGCCCGACAGGTCGGAGCTGAGGGTCATAGGCGATGTTCTTGTTCTTATAATGATGAGCATGAGCCCGAAACGTCGACGGAGCATACACAAGCAAGTGCTTGGACCAAACTGCTCCCGGTCAAAAAACAGACAAAAGTATTAGCCCGCCGATCCGCTGCAAATGCCGCCAGACGCGTGCAGCCAACGCTTGCGGCCGATGACTGACCGGTCGTCTTGCGCGCCTCTTTCATCGGCTAATGCAAAGCGGGGTTTGCCCGGTGTGACGCCGCCCCCTAGAATGCCCCGATGCGCGATGATCTCTCCCTATTGCTGAACTCCCTCAACGATGCCCAACGGCAGGCCGTAGCGGCCCCCGTGGGTCGTCAGTTGGTCCTGGCCGGTGCTGGTTCCGGTAAAACCCGAGTGCTGGTGCACCGTATCGCCTGGTTGATCCAGGTCGAGAACGCGTCGCCCCACTCCATTCTGTCGGTGACCTTCACCAACAAGGCCGCTGCCGAGATGCGTCACCGCATTGAGCAGCTAATGGGTATCAACCCGGCCGGCATGTGGGTCGGCACCTTCCACGGTCTGGCGCACCGCTTGCTGCGGGCGCACTGGCAGGAAGCCGGCCTGAGCCAGACCTTCCAGATTCTCGACAGCGATGACCAGCAGCGGCTGGTCAAGCGGGTGATCCGCGAGCTCGGCCTGGACGAGCAACGCTGGCCGGCCCGTCAGGCCCAATGGTTCATCAATGGGCAAAAAGACGAAGGTCTGCGTCCGCAACACATTCAAGCCAGTGGCGACCTGTTCCTGGCGACCATGCGCAGCATCTATGAAGCCTACGAGGCGGCGTGCCTGCGCGCCGGCGTGATCGACTTCTCCGAACTGCTGCTGCGCGCCCTCGACCTGTGGCGCGATCACCCAGGTCTACTGGCGCACTATCAGAAACGCTTCCGGCACATTTTGGTGGACGAGTTCCAGGACACCAACGCCGTGCAATATGCCTGGCTGCGCTTGCTGGCCAAGGGTGGCGACAGCCTGATGGTGGTGGGCGACGACGATCAGTCGATCTACGGCTGGCGCGGCGCGAAAATCGAGAACATCTATCAGTATTCCGAAGACTTTCCGGACGCCGTCACCATTCGCCTGGAGCAAAACTACCGCTCCACCGCCGGCATCCTGAAGGCTGCTAACGCTTTGATCGCCAACAACACCGGGCGTTTGGGCAAGGAGCTTTGGACTGATGGCGGCGATGGCGAGGCCATCAACCTGTATGCCGCGTTCAACGAACACGACGAAGCGCGTTACGTTGTCGAAACCATCGAAAGCGCGCTAAAAACCGGCCTGGTGCGCAGCGATATCGCGATTCTGTACCGCTCCAACGCCCAATCGCGCGTTTTGGAAGAAGCCTTGCTGCGTGAGCGCATTCCATATCGCATCTACGGCGGTCAGCGCTTCTTTGAACGGGCGGAAATCAAAAACGCCATGGCCTACATGCGCCTGCTCGAAGGCCGTGGCAACGATGCCGCGCTGGAACGGGTGATCAACGTACCGGCGCGCGGTATTGGCGAAAAAACCGTCGAAGCGATCCGCGACCATGCACGCCACAGCGATGTGTCGATGTGGGAAGCGATGCGCCAACTGGTGGCCAATAAAGGCCTGACCGGTCGCGCCGCCAGCGCGCTCGGCGCATTTATCGAACTGATCGAAAATCTCGCCGCCAAGTGCATGGAAATGCCGCTGCACCTGATGACCCAGACCGTCATCGAGCAGTCGGGACTGATCGCCTACCACGAAGCGGAAAAAGGTGAGAAAGGCCAGGCCCGGGTAGAAAACCTTGAGGAACTGGTCAGCGCTGCGCGCAACTTCGAAAACAGCGAAGAAGACGAGGACCTGACGCCGCTGGCGGCTTTCCTCGGCCACGCCTCGCTGGAGGCTGGCGATACCCAGGCCGACGAGCACGAAGACAGCATTCAACTGATGACCCTGCACAGCGCCAAGGGCCTGGAATTCCCCTACGTGTTCCTGGTGGGCATGGAAGAAGGCCTGTTCCCGCACAAGATGAGCCTGGAAGAACCTGGTCGTCTTGAGGAAGAACGGCGTCTGGCCTATGTCGGCATCACCCGCGCCATGCAAAACCTGGTGATGACCTACGCTGAAACCCGACGCTTGTACGGCAGCGAGACCTACAACAAGGTGTCGCGCTTCGTACGCGAAGTCCCGAAAGGCCTGATCCAGGAAGTTCGGCTGTCCAACAGCGTCAGTCGTCCGTTCGGTGGCAACCAGTCGATGAGCGGTGGAAGCCTGTTCAGCGGCAGCGAAATCCCGCAGACCGGTTTCAGCCTCGGCCAGACGGTGCGGCATTCGGTGTTTGGGGATGGCGTGATCCTGAACTTCGAGGGCGCGGGCGCGCAGGCGCGGGTTCAGGTGAACTTCAGCGAAGGCAGCAAGTGGCTGATGCTGGGGTACGCGAAGCTGGAAGCGATCTAAAGGCTGAAAAGATCGCAGGCTTCGCCATCTCCTACAGGGATTGACGTGTAACTGTAGGAGCGGCCGAAGGCTGCGATCTTCACCTGAGTCCACCGCGTGTCCAAAAGAGGCGCCTTGCGACGCCAGGCATCTCTCCTACAGAACTAATCCACTCATCCTACAGACCAAAGTTAACAGGCCTTATTGCGCGGACAGAAGCTGAATACAACCTGTCAGGCAAAAGCCGGAAACACTCTGCCGCTAGCCAGTAACACTTCAGCTGTGCAACATGGCGCGCGTGCCTTCCACAAATGGGAATTCCCTCTATGAAACGTTTTCTTAGCATCGCCATGGCGTTGTGCATCGGCCTGACGATGAGTCTCGACGTCAATGCCGCCAAGCGCTTCGGTGGTGGCAAAAGCGCAGGCGCTGCGCCGACGCACCAAACCAGCCAGATGGCTCCTTCTTCTCCAGGCATGGGCGGCGCTGCGGCGACCGCTGGTGCTGCCGGTGCCGCTGGCGCCGCTGCCAAGGCCGGTGGCGCTTCGCGCTGGCTCGGCCCATTGGCCGGTATCGCCGCCGGTGGCCTGCTGGCGTCCATGTTCATGGGCGACGGCTTCCAGGGCATGCAGATCTTCGACATCCTGATCATGGCGGTCATCGCGTTCCTGGTCTTCCGATTCATCGCCGCCCGTCGTCGCAAGCAGCAGGAGCAATTTGCTCCGGCCGGTCACGCGCCGATGCAGCGTGAAGCCTTCGAACAGAAGCCAGCTGGCGGTTCGATCTTCGGCGGTTCGGCTGCACCTGTCGCCGCTCGTCCGGTGATCAATGCTCCAGCCTGGTTCAACGAGCGCAACTTCATCGAAGCCGCGCGCAACCACTTCCAGTCCCTGCAACAGCATTGGGACGCGAACGAAATGGACAAGATCGCCGAGTTCGTTACCCCGCAAATGCTGGAGTTCCTCAAGCGCGAACGTGCCGATCTGGGCGACGGTTTCCAGTCGACCTACATTGATAACCTCAATGTACAACTGGACGGTGTGGATGATCGCGCTGACAAGACCATCGCCACCCTGACCTTCAGCGGCGTGTCGAAAACCTCGCGTTTCGACCAGGGCGAAGTGTTCAGCGAAAGCTGGAACATGGAACGTCCGCAGGGCGAAAACCAGCCTTGGCTGGTGGCAGGTATCCGCCAGAACGGCTGATCACCCTCCGCGCTTCACTTGCTGCAATAAAAACCCCGGCCTCGGCCGGGGTTTTCTATTTCGCGGTTGCATCTATAGCAAGCTACTGTATAAACCGCCCCATATAAACCGCGCCATACAAGCAAGAGGATCCCGGACGTGGAAGAAATCATCGAACAACTGCGTGAAGCCAACGAACCGGTACCGGTCCCCTTGGAGTTGCCTGACGAAGACCTGCTGGTGGAAATCGAAGAACAACTGTTCATCGACATTCCGTTCGTCTTCAGAGAATTTTTGCTGACCGTCAGCGACGTGGTCTACGGCAGCCTGGAGCCAGTGACCGTCACGGACCCGCAATCGCACACCTACTTGCCGGACGTTGCCGCCAACGCCTGGGATGCCGGCGTTGATCGCAGCCTGATCCCTATCTGCCAAGACGGTGATGATTACTACTGCGTCGAAGAAGACGGCACCGTGGTGCTTTGGCAGGCCGAAGAAGAACTGATTGCCGAAGAAACCTGGGAATCGGTTTGGCATTGGGCACGGGACGTCTGGCTGGAGAGCTGATAACCCCATACGACTCATGTAGCAGCTGGCGCAGCCTGCGTTCGGCAGCTGCTACACAGAGGTCAGTGCCCCGGTGAATCCTTGTGGTTCTCCAGGGTGTCCAGCAAAGCCACCTGCATCCGCGTGTGCACGCGAATGAACCAGCGCCACAGCAATGCTGCCACTGCGGCTGCGACCACGGCGATCAGCACCAGCAACTTGTTGGTCGGCAGAATACTGGCCGACAAGGCTGCCAGCAGCAGGAAAATCACCAGCAGTGAAAGGATCGGGATCACTTCGGAGATCACCCGACGTACTCGCTGCGTGTGGCGTCCGGCCATTTCCGGTTTTACACCCATTTCCGCCAGCAACATCGACAGCGCCTTGAGCTTGCGATACGCGGCAATCAAAAAAGGCAGCGATAGCAACAGCGCCCCGCCCCAGATCAAAGCCTTCTGCCAGCTCGGATCGCTGATCCAATCCTGCAGATAAGTGGAAATGCGTTCGGCGAAGTAAGCACCCGCGAAGAAGATCGCGATCACCAACGCCAGATTGACCCCAACTTGCAACAAGATCCTCCGGATCATCGATGCCAGCAACGCACCCTGGCCCTGCGGCTGGATGCTGCGCAGCCATTCACCATACATGCCCAGCACGCGCCCCAGCCGCTGCGGCATCACTGCGGCCAATTTGATCGACAGCGGGTCGGCGGCACGAATCAGATAAGGCGTTAGCAGCGTGGTGATCACCGACACCGCCACCGCCACCGGATAAAGAAAGTTGCTGGTGACCTGCAGGGTCATGCCCAGCGCAGCGATGATGAAAGAAAATTCGCCAATCTGGGAAAGACCCATCCCGACGCGCAGCGAGGTCCGTCCGTCATTGCCGGCGATAAAGGCGCCGAGACCGCAGGACAACATCTTGCCGAGCACCACCGCCACGGTAATGACTGCAATTGGCCAGGCGTATTGCAGCAGGATCATCGGGTCGAGCATCAGCCCGATGGCGACGAAGAAAATCGCACTGAACAAGTCACGAACCGGCTCGATCAAGCGCTCGATTTTCAGCAACTGCCGGGATTCGGCCATGATCGCGCCGATCAGGAACGCGCCCAGGACCATGCTGTATTCGAGTTTGACCACCAGCAGGCAGAAACCGAAACACAGCCCCAGTACCGTGATCAGCAGCATTTCGTTGCTTTCGAATTTAGCCACATAGGCCAGCAATCGTGGCACCAGCAGAATGCCGATCACCAGCGCGACGATCATGAACAGCGACAGCTTGCCGACCGTGGAAAACACTTCGCCCGAACTGACCGTACCGCTGACCGCGATGCTCGACAGCAAGGCGATGATGCCGATACCGAGGATGTCTTCAACGATCAGCACCCCAAAGATCAGCTGCGCGAAGCGCTCGTTCTTCATCTTCAGGTCGTTGAGAGCTTTGACGATGATGGTGGTCGAGGAGATCGCCAGGATCGCACCCAAGAACAGCGAATCCATGGTGTTCCAGTCAAACCAGCGGCCAATTTCGTAGCCGATCCAGATCATCAGCACGATTTCCAGGAACGCCGCGATAAATGCCGTGGCGCCGACCTTGAACAGTTTGCGCAGGCTGAATTCCAGCCCCAGACAGAACATCAGGAAAATCACCCCGAGTTCCGCCAGAGTCTTGATGGTTTCTTCGTCATGGATCAGGCCGAACGGCGGGGTATGCGGGCCGATAATGAAGCCGGCGACGATATAGCCCAGCACCACGGGCTGCTTGAAGCGATGGAAAAGCACGGTCACCACACCTGCGACCAACATGATCACTGCCAGGTCCTGAATAAAACTGATGGCATGCATGGTGTGAGGCTCCTTGGGTGACATGGCTCAACCATCAGACGTGGGAAACGTCCGATTGAGCAGAATTAAAATCCGCTATCCGCGTAGGAATTTGCCCTTTGGGGTGGGCTTTTGAAGGGTAACACCGGGACTTCCGGCAGAAAGGCGGTGCAATATAAGGAAACAGATCGATCCGGCGTGACGGCGATCAAGCGCCCGGCGTCCCGATAACTGTTGATTTGAAAAAACCACCGAGGCACCCGTAGAGGTGCGTCCCCTCAAACCTTGCCTTGAACCGTGAGAACGCTATGGAACCCGGAAACGCCCAACTGTCGATGACAGTATTGATGACCCCCGACATGGCCAACTTCTCTGGCAATGTTCACGGCGGCACCCTGCTCAAGTACCTCGACGAAGTGGCCTACGCCTGCGCCAGCCGTTATGCCGGTCGCTACGTGGTGACCCTGTCGGTGGACCAGGTGATTTTCCGTGAGCCAATCCATGTCGGCGAGCTCGTGACCTTTCTCGCCTCCGTCAACTACACCGGCAACACGTCCATGGAAGTGGGCATCAAGGTTGTGACCGAAAACATCCGAGAGCGCTCGGTGCGCCACACCAACAGCTGCTTCTTCACCATGGTCGCGGTGGATGACCAGCGCAAACCTGCGCCGGTGCCGCCACTGCAACCGGAAAACAGCGAAGACAAGCGCCGCTATATCCAGGCGCAGCAACGCCGCCAGATTCGTCAGGAACTGGAAAAGCGCTATCAGGAAATCAAGGGCGACGCCTAAAGCAAAAGATCGCAGCCTGCGGCAGCTCCTACAGAGAAATGCGAATTCCTGTAGGAGCTGCCGCAGGCTGCGATCTTTTTATTCTGATTTGGTTACAAGCTGATCGACGTCGCCTCGAACCGCACCCGAGGATGGGCAATCCGGTCCTGCGCCCGCACCAGTTCCAACTCATAACTGGCGCAGGCCTGGGTTTCCAGCAAGACCTCGTGCACCGCCGATGCGGCAAATTCGAAGGCCGCCACCAGGCTATCACCCAATAGCACACGCGCCAGGAACAGCCCGGACGTCAGGTCACCAACGCCCACCGGCTGACGCGGAAACGCCAGCAACGGGCGTTGCAGATGCCAGCTGCCTTCGGCGGTCACCAGCAGCATTTCGAAGACCTCCGGGGTTTTGCCCGGGTAATCCAGATGCTTGACCAGCACGGCCTTCGGTCCACGCGCCAGCAACGAGCGCGCCATCGCCAGGCAATCAAACAGCGACTGCGGTTTACGCCCCGAAAAACTGTCGAGCTCCAGTTGGTTCGGGCACATGAAGTCGGCTACGGCGGCGGCCTCCTCCAACAGAAAATCACTGACTTCTGCGGGCACGCTGCAGCCTTTCTCCGGATGGCCCATCACCGGATCACACAAATAAAGCGCTTTGGGATTCATCGACTTGATGCGCGCCACCCCCGTGAGGATGGCCCGGCCCTGTGCCGCGCTGCCGAGGTAGCCCGACAACACCGCATCGCAATTGCCCAGTTCGCCAATCGCAGCGATGCCTTCAACCAGATCGGGGATCTGGTGGGGCGCCAGCACTTCACCGGTCCACTGCCCGTATTGCGTGTGGTTGGAGAACTGTACGGTGTTGAGCGGCCAGACATTCACCCCGACCCGCTGCATCGGGAAAACCGCGGCACTGTTGCCGGCGTGACCGAACACCACGTGGGACTGGATAGCGAGCAGATGGGGCGTACGTTTCATGCGGTGAGTTTCCGTAAAACGATTGAAATTCGAGCGGCGCAGTATGCGACTAAACGCAGCCTGTACGACAGACCGGCGACACAGTTAAGCTGACACTATCTTGTTGGAGCACCCTGTTGATGCTGACCCTTGGAAATATTTTCGTGTTGATGCTGCTCGCCACTGCTGGCGCGTGGCTCTGGCACAACCACGGCTTGCGCGAGCGCGCTTTGGAGCGGGTCAAGCAGCACTGCAGCAACCTCGGGATCGAGCTGCTGGATGGCAACGTGGCGCTGAAAAAAATCGGCTTCATCAAGGATGCCAACGGTCGGCGGCGCCTGGCCCGTGTGTATAACTTCGAATTCACCGTCACCGGCGAATCCCGTCATAACGGCACCATCACCCAGTTCGGCGCTCACAGTGCACAGATAGAACTGGCGCCGTACCCCATGCCGTTCGACGACACGCCTCCAGTCGTCGACGTGGCCAAGCCCACTGCCCAGGTGATCGAGCTGAACCATTGGCGCCAGGAGCACAACAAGTGGCGGCCCTGAGGCTCAAGCCAACCGGCAGTCGGCCAGCCCCTTTTGCAGCACCTCAACATCCATTGGTTCGCTGAATATCAATTCAATTCGCGAATCCTGCCGCCACTCGCTAGGCTGCCATTGCAACAGCGAGTTATCCAGCGCATTCGCCGATACCCAGCCTTCAGCGCTGTGAACGACCAGCTTCGCCCTTCGCCAGCAAAGGCTTTGCAGCCAGCGACTGACAAGCTCCGCATCGAAGATCTGACTCGGGTGCCAGCGCCAGCCGATGCTCCAGCCCCCTTCCTGCTCCTGGCTTAAACAAATCGGCAGCGTCGGGTCGCTCCAGATCGCCGCAAGTTGCGCCAGGCCCTTGGGCATCACAAAGTTATCCACACCCGCCACCGCTCGCGACGCAAGGCCCGGCAGCTCATTCAAGGGCAGCGTGGCTTGTTGCGTCCAGTACAGCGGGCGTGCGGGCAACAATGCGGCGATTCGCTGGCGGTCCGCGGCGTCAATTCCTTCGGATTTGTTCATCAGCAACAGGCCGGCGCTGTTCAGCGCCTCTTGTTGCGCCACGGGCAGTGCCTTACCTGCCGAGAGCGCCTGCGCATCGAGTACCAGCACGCTGGGTTGCAGATTCAGTACACCTTGCCATGGTGCCTCGCTCAGCTGCTTGAGCAACTGCACCGGATGCCCCAACCCCGACGGCTCGATGAACAACCGGTCCGGCCGAGACCTGCGCAGTAAACGGCCAAGCCCGACCTGAAACGGCGCGCCGTTGACGCAACACAAACACCCCCCGGCCACTTCCCCCAGTGCGATACCATCGGCCTCCTGAGTGAGCAGCGCGGCGTCGATGCCGATCTGTCCGAACTCGTTGATCAACACCGCCCAGCGCTCATCTACCGGACGTTGCGCCAGCAGGTGTTTGATCAGGCTGGTCTTGCCGGCCCCAAGCGGCCCGGCGATGACGTGGGTTGGTATGTTCTGCAACATGATCGAAGGTTTCTGAGGAGGTAAGGATGCGGTGGATGGGATTGACGTTACTGCTGACGTTTGCGTGTGGCGAGGCGTTGGCGCAGGCCTGCGTTGTTCACAGCCAGGCAGAACGACTCGATGTCAAAGTCTGCCAGCAGAACCGCAACATCCCGGAAAAACTGTTCGCTGACGGTTTCTGCCAACCGACCCTGGCCGGGCAAAAGGTCGAGGTGCAGTACGTCGACCAATGCCCTGCTGGCGCATTCGGTGTATGCAGCAACGCTCAAGTCGCCAATATGCCTTACCGGCAGGATATTCACTATTACGGCGTGGCCACGGATGCCGCATATTTGCAGCCGTATTGCGAAACACAAAGCCAAGGCACCTGGCTGAAGCCCTGAGCGGCTAGCTCAGCCAGTCGAGGGTGAGGATCAAACGGCGTTCGCCGGGATCCAGATGCGGCGAGCGGTGAATCAGGCCGAAGCCTTCATTGCCGTGCCATTTCTCACCCTTGAGCAATGCAACCTCGCCACTGCTGATTGTCTGGATCAACCTGTCATCCAAGGGTTCGGCGTCAGGATTGCCAAGTTGTCGACGGTCCATGGCGCCTTCTTTCAGCCATTCGCTGCCGCGCCCCGCATAAGTGGTGATCAATCTGACGGGAACGTGATCGACGTGAAAACGCGGGCACATGGCTTTGTCGAGCACCCGCAGGCGCAGGCCGATCCGTTGGGCGCCGAGCAAACAGGCAAAAGCGCTGACCAGCCACGAAACATCGGCGATGAAGCCCTCGTAACCTTCGAGATCACTGAAGCCTGAGGCCAGTCCAAGGAGATTGGGTTGCGCTTCGTCGTCGGCTAACTCCAGGACGAGTGATTCGCCCAACGGTTCGTTCAGCGACAGCAACAACGTCGCGAAGTCCGCGATATGCAGCGGCAGCTGGCGCTTCCAGACTGCGAGGTTGACCCCTTCGTCGACAATGGTGGCCAAGGATGTTGGTGTGGTTCCGTGCTGCTGACGTATCGACTTTCCGGACAGCTTTGCGGGTGTCAATGTCAGCATCAGGCCGCCTCCTCATGCCAAGGGCCGAATGGGTCCGGGAGCAACCGCCAGCCTTCAACACCCAGCGCCATTTCATCGTCCGTCAGCAAGCAGGCGTCGAGCTCTGCGGTGAGCTGTTCGAAGTCGATGTTCTGGCCAATGAACACCAGTTCCTGGCGGCAATCTCCCGTGGCACGGGTCCAGTTTTCCATGATGCCGACCGTGCTTTCTTCGTCCTGTGGCCACTGATTCTTCGGCACAAAACGCCACCAGCGCCCAGCAAAACCGTGACGCATCAAACCACCGGCCTGCGACCAACTGCCGGCATCCGTATGTTTGCTGGCCAACCAGAAAAAGCCCTTGGAACGCAGCAGCTTGCCATTGACCCACGGGCGATCGATAAAACTGAAAAACCGTTGCGGATGGAAGGGCCGACGCGCCCGGTAAGCACTGGAAGCGATGCCGTACTCTTCGGTTTCCGGTGCATGGTCGCCGCGTAACTCGCGCAACCAGCCTGGCGCTTGAGCGGCTTTATCGAAGTTGAAGCGGCCCGTGTTGAGGATCTTGTTGAGCGGCACTTCACCCATGACCATCGGAATGATCTCGGCCTCGGCGTTAAGTCGCTGCAGGATCGCGATCAGCTCCTGGCGTTCGCGGCTGCTGATGAGGTCGATCTTGCTGATCAGGATCACGTCCGCGAACTCTACTTGCTCAATCAGCAGGTCGGTAATCGCACGTTCATCATCTTCGCCTAACGTCTCACCACGGGATGCGAGGCTCTCGGCGGCCTGGTAGTCGAGCAAGAAATTCATGCCATCGACCACCGTGACCATGGTGTCGAGCCGCGCGATGTCCGTGAGGCTTTGCCCGTTTTCGTCGCGGAACGTAAAGGTTTCGGCGACTGGCAGCGGTTCGGAAATGCCCGTGGATTCGATCAGCAAGTAATCAAAGCGACCTTCATTGGCGAGCTTGCTCACCTCCTCCAGCAAGTCTTCTCGCAAGGTGCAGCAGATGCAGCCGTTGCTCATTTCTACGAGCTTTTCTTCTGCGCGGTTGAGGCTGACATCGCGCTGCACCTCGCTGCCGTCGATGTTGATTTCACTCATGTCATTGACGATGACTGCGACTCGAAGTTTTTCTCTAGTACGTAGTATGTAATTAAGAAGTGTACTTTTTCCGGCCCCTAAAAAGCCTGACAGCACGGTCACGGGTAGACGATTGGGCATCAGAAGCTCCTCACAAGATGCCCGGTCAAAACGTCGGGCTTGATTTAATGTTATAGTATAACAACACGATCAAGCCACTCCCTCTTGTTCAAGACCATCAACGGCAGGATGCTGAAACCCATTCCTCTTACGAGAAAACCCATGCGTAACGCCCTGAAACTCGCGCTGCTGAGTCTTTCAATGCTGGGTGCCGCCAATGCCTGGGCACAAGTTCCGGCGCTGGCTAACTGCACTCGTAGCGCCAATTTGCTGGCCTGCGTGGATGGCGAAGGCAATGCCTACAGCGTCAATACCGTCGGCAGCACGATTTACTTGCGTGGGTTCGAAGCCATTGGAAAGCGCTACTGGGCGCAGACCAACAGTCGCTACGGGCAACTGACGTTCTTCACCGGCATCGCTTCCGACGGCGAAGCCTGGGTTGGCTACAACCGGCGCGTCGGCTGGACCACGATCAATCGGTTTTCCAGCTCCGGCGGCGGCAGCGCCAAATTCACCTGTAGCCGAATCGCGGGCTGCTGAGCCTGCGATTGCGGATGAAAAACTGTTCACGAAAAAGCTATCGTGAAGCGCATTGTTATACTATAACATTCAAAATCAACCTCCACGATGGACCTGCTCATGAATGCGCTGACTCTGCCGGATATCGCCGCGCAGGCCTCACGCCAAGCCCTGCCACTTGAGTGGGTGGGCATGTGCGGTATTGCTCTTCCCGTTTTATTCGATGGCCAACGATTGAGCGCAACCGCCGATGCTGGCGTCAGTCTCGACGATGGCGAGGCACGGGGCATTCATATGTCGCGGCTCTATCTGGCGTTGGAAATGCTCGAGCAAGCAACGCTTTCACCCGCACTACTTCGACGGGTATTGCAGCGCTTTCTGGACAGTCATGAAGGCTTGGCCAACAGTGCTTATCTGACAATACATACGAATTTGCTGCTTAAACGACCTGCCCTGATCAGCCCTTTGAGCGGCTGGAAAACCTATCCCGTCCGCATTGATGCGCGATTGAGAAACTCGATGTTCCACGTGGAACTAAAAATCGACGTTGCTTATTCCTCGACGTGCCCGTGCTCAGCGGCATTGTCTCGGCAGTTGATCCAACAGCAATTTGTCGATGACTTCGCCAACAAACCTTTGGAGCACGCCGATGTTTTGGCCTGGTTAGGCTCGACAAAAGGCATCGTGGCGACGCCCCACAGCCAACGCAGCACTGCGCAATTGAACCTGCATCTGGACGACTATCTGGACGAACTCCCATTGATTGCGCTGATCAATGATGCCGAAGCGGCGCTCGGCACCGCCGTGCAGACCGCCGTGAAACGCGCAGACGAACAAGCTTTCGCACTCGCCAATGGCCAGAACCTGATGTTCTGCGAGGACGCGGCCCGACGCTTGAACATCGCCCTGAAACGCTCTCCCGGCATCAATGGCTTTCACATTCGCGTGATTCACGCGGAAAGTTTGCATGCCCACGATGCCGTCGCCGAAAGCCGCTGGCGTCGGGAGGACGTATGATCAACTGTCAGGCATTGCGTTGGGGTGCGCCGGGGCAGCCCCTGACACCGCCCCTAGATATCCATCTGCAACAGGGCAGTTTCACCGCCGTAATCGGTGCCAACGGTTCCGGTAAAAGCAGCCTGTTGAAAGTGATGGCCGGCCTGCAAAAACCGCTCTCTGGAAACGTTGCGCTCGAGGCACCGCGTAAAAGTGGGCTGTCGTTCCTACCTCAACAACAGCACCTGGACCGCCAGTTTCCCATCAGTCTCCAGGAGCTGGTCGCTGCGGGTTTCTGGGGCAGTCAGCAGTCGGCGGAGCAACGTCGCCAACGTCTTCACACCGCGCTGGAAAACTGGTGCTTGAGCGGCCTGGAACACCGCCCGCTGATGGCGCTTTCCGGTGGTGAATTGCAACGTGCCCTGCTCGCTCGATTGAGCTTGGCCGATGCGCCCTTGCTGTTGCTCGACGAACCCCATGCGGCGCTCGACGAGCTCGGCCAAGCGCTGCTGTGGAAGCATCTGCACGCGTGGCATGCCGAAGGCCGAACACTGGTTGTGGTGTGCCATGACCTGACAGCCGTGCGCCAACACATTGCACAAACACTGCTGATAAAAAGCAGTGGCTGCCTCTTTGGATCGAGTACAGATCTCATACGCCAACAACCCCTCACGCAGGTGGCGTGATGCTCGTCGCTGCTCAACTTTGGCAACCGTTCCACGAGTTCGTGTTCATGCGCAGGGCCCTCATCGGTGGCCTGGTCCTGGCATGCGCCACAGCTCCGTTAGGCGTATTTTTGATTCTGCGAAGAATGAGCCTGATCGGTGATGCGGTAGCTCACGGTATTCTTCCAGGTGCTGCATTGGGTTTCTGGTTCGCAGGTTTGAGTCTCCCCGCATTGACCGTCGGCGGCCTCGGAGCCGGTCTGGGCATGGCCGGTTTGGCGGCCTGGATTACTCGCCGCACCGGCCTGCGCGAGGATGCCAGCCTCGCTGCGATCTACCCGATTTCCCTGGCCGCCGGGGTGCTGATACTCGGCTTGGCGGGTAAACGTCTGGACCTGTTACACCTGCTCTTTGGCTCGGCACTGGCAGTCGACGGCCCGACACTGACCGGGATGCTGTGGGTCTGTGGGGTGAGCCTCGTGGCCATGCTGCTGATCTACCGACCCTTGCTCCTGGACACCCTCGATCCGCTTTTTCTGCGAACCGTCAGCCGCCTCGGACCTGTCGCCCATGGCGTTTTCCTGACGCTGGTGGTGCTGAATCTGGTGATTGGATTCCAGGCCATCGGCGCCTTGATGGTGGTGGGCCTGATGATGCTGCCCGCTGCTGCCTCACGTTTCTGGAGCCGGCGTTTGCCGGTGCTGATTGCGATCGCTGCGTTGCTGGGCAGTCTTTCAGTGTGGCTTGGCTTGCTGCTGTCGTTCTACTACTCGCTGCCCAGTGGCCCGGCCATCGTGCTGGTGGCTGGCAGTTTGTACTTGCTGTCGGTGGTGGTCGGGCCGGTGCACGGTCTGCTGCGCCGCCCTCCTTCGCTCACATCCCCATGAGGTGTTACCCGATGCGCGCTTTATTCGTGCTGTTCAGTTTGATGTTGTCGATGTCACTGTCCGCGGCGGAAAAACTTCAGGTGGTCACCAGTTTCAGCATCCTCGCCGACATGACCCAGCAGGTCGGTGGCGACCACGTCCAGATCACTAACATGGTGGGGCCCGACGCCGACGCTCACACCTACGAGCCGACGCCGGACGACGCCCAGGCGCTGCTCAAGGCAAAACTGATTATAAAGAATGGCCTGGGTTTCGAGCCTTGGCTGGATAGACTGGTGACCAGCACCGAAACCAAAGCGCCAGTGATGAGCGCCAGTCGCGGTGTTATTCCAAGAGACCTGGATGAAGACGGCGAGACCATTCCCGACCCCCATGCCTGGCACAATCTGGCGAACGCCGAGTTGTACGTCAGCAACATCACAAAAGCGCTTATCGCCGCAGACCCTGCGAACCAGGCCGACTATCAACGCAACAGTGCCGCCTACCTCAAACAGATTTACACCCTGCTTGCCGAAGCCAAAACCAAACTCGGCGCGCTTCCTCCAGGCAACCGCAAGATCGTCACCTCACACGATGCCTTTGGATATCTCGGCCAAGCCTACGGGATCGACTTCATGGCCCCACAAGGGTTGTCCACCGAGCGTGAGCCTTCGGCCGCGGAAGTCGCTGCGCTGATCACCCAGATTCGACAGGCCAAGGTCAAAGCCGTGTTCATGGAAAACATCAAGGACGCACGCCTGCTCAAACAGATCGCCGACGAAAGCGGCGCAAAGATTGGCGGCACGCTGTACTCCGATGCGCTCGCAGCAAGCGGTCCGGCGAGTACCTTTACCGGGCTGTTCGAATACAACCTGAACACCCTGTACAACGCGTTGAGCAAACCATGATCCGCAAGAATCCCTCGGGGGATTTACCGCGGATAGCCGAGTCCGCCTATGTGGATAAAACCGCAATCATCTGCGGCAAAGTGGTGATCGGCGAGAACGTATTCGTCGGTCCCTACGCAGTGATTCGCGCCGATGAAGTCGACGAGACCGGGGACATGCAACCCATCACCATTGGCGCCAATTCGAATATCCAGGACGGTGTGGTCATCCACTCCAAATCCGGTGCAGCGGTGACCATCGGCGAGTTCAGTTCCATCGCCCATCGCTCGATCGTTCATGGCCCCTGCACCGTCGGCAATCGGGTGTTCATCGGCTTCAACAGCGTGTTGTTCAATTGCCACGTTGGCGATGGCTGCGTGGTACGCCATAACTCGGTGGTCGACGGGCGAGACTTGCCCAAGGCGTTTTACGTGCCCTCCACCACACGCATCGGGCCGAACACGGACCTGTCGCAATACCCGCCGGTGAGCGTCAGCGCCTCGGAGTTTTCCGAGGACGTGGCGCGTACCAATGTCGACCTGGTACGTGGTTATAAAGCCCTGCAAAACGAGTTTTGAAATGCCTCGACAAATGTCTACATGACAGCGGACCGGGTTTGGTTCTATGGTTTATCCGCTAGCGCGTGTGATCGAAGCATTCGAGAACAACAATCATGATCCAGATCACCCTGCCCGATGGTTCATTGCGTGAGTACGACCAACCACTGACCGTGCATGAAATCGCCGCGAGTATTGGCCTGGGGCTGGCCAATGCGGCGGTGGCAGGACGCGTCAACGGTGTGTTGGTGGATTGTGAATACATGGTCCAGGCCAATGCCCGGGTCAGCATTGTGACGCCGCAGGAACCCGATGGCCTGGAGATCCTGCGCCGCTCCTGCACGCTGATGCTGGCGATGGCCGTCAAGCAACTGCACCCGCACGCACAGATGCGTGTGGGCTCGGCATTGGGTGACGGGTTCTTTTGCGAGTTCGCTGTCGAGCGCGCCTTGGCAGCGACCGACCTGCCGCTCATTGAAGCGCGCATGCAATCGCTGGCGGCGACCAACCACTCAATCCGACGCCGCGCGACATCCTCCTCTGAAAACCTCTCGCTCTATCGCCTCGGTGACACCGAGTACTGGACCACTGGCCCGCATGTGCCCACCACCAAGGTATTGCAGGCATTCGCCCTTGATCACATCAGCGGCACCCTGCAGCAACGGGTCTATGGAACCTGCTGGTCCAGCCACCAGGAGCTGCAATATTGGCGTTTGCCTGCGCATGTCATGGTCGTCAGCATGGATGACCGCCAGGCAACCTACGCACACGCGGTCACCGAGACCTTACGTCGTGGCGGCGTTCGCGCCCTGGCAGATCTGCGCAACGAAAAGGTCCGCTACAAGATTCGCCAGCACAGCCAAACGGTGCCGTATCTGGTCGTGGTTGGGGAGAAGGAACAGGCCGGCGGATTTGTCAGTGTGCGCAGCAACAGCGGGGAGGATTTTGGCAGGATGAAGGTCGAGGCAGTGTGTGAGTGGTTGAGTCAGCCGGGGATAGCCGGGGTCTGAATGGAAACCTTCGCAGGCAAGTCGGCAACCCGGCTTGCCTGCGAAGCGTTTTAAGCCCGTGGTTTGACGGTGCCGCAATCCTGCCCTAACCACACGGCGCGTGTATCGAGGCTGCCCTTCTGCTGAATGCCGGTGGCATTGAATGTGCCGTTGACCTTGGTGGTGAACTCACGGTCACTCAGGAACGTAGCAACACCCGCACCTTGCGCTTTCGGGCAGCTGAAACGGAATTTCCACTGATTGCCGGTGCGCTCGGTAATTTCCTGTTTGCAGCCCGATTGCGGGTCGGTCAGCGGAATGTTATCGGACTTGACCTGCTCCGGCGTCAGGCATGCGCGAATGCCTTTGCCACCCATGGTGATGCCCTGTTTTTCCAGCTGCGCGCGCTGTTCAGGGGTCATCTGGCTTTGTATCTGACCGAGGATCAATTGCAGATCCGGCAGGTTCTGGTCATCAACCTTCATGTTGCTTGAGGTCAATTCCCACAAACCCGGCTGCAGCATCTGCGCCTGAGCGGCCACAGGAAGTGCCAAACCCAGCGTGATGGCCAAACCCAGCAGACGAACGTTCATCGTGTAACTCCTGATCAGTAGTGGCCGTTAGACGTCAGCCGCGCGCTTCGGTTCATGGGCCAATTAAATAGCGACATTCTGCCCGGAACATGGTCTGTTACACATTGAATCTTCAGGAGCAAGGCTACCCTCCATGGATTATTTCGGACCGCATATTTTCGGCTACACCATCGCCCTGCTGCACTCCTTGGGCACCATCGCAGCAATCCATGCCGTGTTGACCGTTCGAACCGCCCAAGGCTCGATCGCCTGGGCGCTGTCACTGGTCTTCATGCCCTACCTGACCCTCATTCCCTATCTGGTGTTCGGCAGCAGTACCTTCGATGGTTATATCAAGGCCCGGCGCCAGGCCAACGAAGAAATGCGCAAAGCCATCTCCGAGCTCAACTGGCGGCCGTGGGTCGAAGAAGCACTTACCGCTCGCGCCTCCACCGCCTACGCGTCATTACGCGCCATGCCGAAGCTCGGACGCATGCCCTGCCTGGCCAACAACGACGTGCGACTATTGATCAATGGCCGGGCAACCTTCGACGCGATTTTCGATGCCATCGGCCAAGCCAAAGAAGCGGTACTGATTCAGTTTTTCATCATTCACGACGACCGCCTCGGCCAGCGCCTGCACAAACTGTTGCTGGAAAAAGCAGCCGAAGGCGTGGCGATCTACCTGCTCTATGACCGAATCGGCAGCCACTCCCTGCCCCACAGCTATGTGCAGTCACTGCGCGATGGCGGTGTCGAGGTCAAAGCCTTCGCCACCCGCAGCGGCTGGTGGAACCGCTTCCAGGTCAACTTCCGCAACCACCGCAAGATCGTCGTGGTCGATGGCATTGTGGGCTTCGTAGGCGGGCACAACGTGGGCGATGAATACATGGGGGAGAAACCACCCCTGGCGCCCTGGCGCGATACCCATGTGCAAGTGCGCGGGCCGGTGGTGGCTTGCATGCAGGAATCCTTTGCCGAAGACTGGTTCTGGGCGGCGCGTTCTTTACCGCCATTGATCCTGCCGGAGGAGTACCCGGACGACGGCGTACTGTGCCAAATGCTCGCCAGCGGTCCGGCGGATTCCTACGAGACCTGTTCGCTTTTCTTCGTCGAAGCCATCTACGCGGCGACTGAACGCGTATGGATCACCAGCCCCTATTTCATTCCTGACGAGGCTGTACTCGCGGCCCTGCGTCTGGCGGTCCTGCGCGGGGTGGATGTACGGATTCTGCTGCCGTCGCGGCCCGATCATCGCATCGTCTACGCCGCGTCCAGCCTTTATGCCTTCGAAGCCGTGCGCGCCGGTGTGCGGGTGTTCCGATACCAGCCCGGTTTCCTGCATCAGAAAGTGGTGTTGATCGACAGTGAGATCACCGCCATTGGCAGTGCCAACATGGATAACCGCTCGTTCCGATTGAATTTCGAAGTGATGTTGCTGACGGTCGACAGTGCATTTGCCGCGCAGGTGGAGCAAATGCTCAACGACGACTTCGCCCAGGCCCACGAAATCGCCAAAGAAGAAGGCCGGGAAACCCACCGCCTGCAACAGGTCGGCATGCGGGTTGCCCGGCTTATTTCACCCATCCTTTAAGGGGTGTAGATATCGTCCCGCGTCCATGGCAGTTCATGACTGCCGTCGGCGTGGGCCTTCACCGCGAGAATCTGGTGCAGGTTGATCCAGCCCCGGGCGAAGGCGTAGGCGCATCCCGCCAGGTACAGGCGCCAGATACGCAAGGCCTGTTCCGGCACGAGTTTGCCGGCCGCTTCAAGGTTGTCTTCCAGACGTTCGCTCCAGTGATCCAGCGTGCGCGCGTAATGCAGGCGCAGGCTCTCGACATCGACGATTTCCAGGCCTGCCTCACTGATCTCTGCAGAGATCATCGACAGGTGCGGTAGCTCGCCGTTGGGGAACACATATTTCTCGATGAAATCCCCTGCACCGCGTCCCACTGGCCGACCGTCAGTGTGTTTGGCGGTGATCCCGTGGTTCATCACCAGGCCGCCCTCTTTCACCGCGCCGAAAAGGGTTTTGCAGTACTCGGGAAGGTTGGCGTGACCAACGTGCTCGAACATGCCAACGCTGACGACTTTATCGAAACGACCGTCCTGCGGCAGATCGCGATAATCGAGCAATTGCAGTTCGACCAGATCCTCCAGACCTTCAGCCTTGACGCGCTCCCTGGCCAGCGCAAGTTGTTCCTTGCTGAGCGTAATGCCAAACACTTTCGCCCCGAACTCACGGGCCGCATAACGCGCCAACCCACCCCAACCGCAGCCGACATCCAGAAGATAGTCGCCGGGTTGCAGGCGTAACTTACGGCACAGATGGCGAAATTTGGCTTGCTGAGCCTGCTCCAGGGTTTCACTGCCGGTTTCGAAGTAAGCGCAGGAATACGCCATGTCGCTGTCGAGCCACAGCTGATAAAAGGCGTTGGAGAGGTCGTAATGGTAGGAAATCGCCTTGGCGTCGGTTTCCTTGTCGTGGACGGTACGGACAGGCTGGCTGTCGTCGTCTTCATCCAGCAACGCCTGACTCCATTCATCGCAGACGCGGATCACGTCACTGATGGAGCCCTCCAGCTCCAGTTTGCCCTCGACGAACGCTGCTCCAAGCGCGTCCAGGCTGGGATGGGTGAACTGGGTGACCATTTGTGGGTCCTTGACCACAATCGTGACGCTGGGCGTCGGCCCCAGATTGAATTCATGGCCGTCCCAGAGTCGCAGGCGTAGCGGTAACTGCAGATTCTGTAAGGCCGGTGGAAGTTGCGCGAGCATGGAGAATCCCCCTTGTTTCAGACGTCTGATCAGAGGGTAGACCATCTTGGAAAAATAGCAGGCTATCGAATTAATAGCCGTTTTCTATGATTCGCGTTGTACCAACTCACACGCCGCGAATACACAAAATGCCGTGCCCTCAACTTAGATGACTGCGGACACGGCAGACAGTTCTAACGATCTAGCGACACCACAGCGCGGCGGTTTAGAGCCGTTTGCGGCGCCAGACTCAATTATCATCCTTCAGTTTCAGCAACGGCTCCTGAAATCGCAGCAAGCGCCCGGCGTTGCCCAGCACCAGCAATGTGCTGAGGTTATGCAGCAGCGCCGCAATCATCGCGCCTGCCGCACCGAGCCAGCCGAAAGCGGCGAAGGCCACGATAGCCAGCGTCCAGCCCAAACCAATGATCACATTGACCTGTAACGTCTGCCGGCACTGGCGACTCAAACGCACGCAGGTCCCGAGCCGGCGCAGGTCGCTGCCGATCAACACGATGTCGGCCGACGCCAGGGCAATGTCCGCACCGCCCGCGCCCATCGCCACCCCGACCACGCCGGCCTTGAGGGCCAGGGAATCGTTGATGCCGTCACCTACCACCATTGGCCGAAAGCCGCTGTCGATTTCCTTGAGCACGCGATTGAGTTTGTCCTCGGGCAAGGCTTGCGCTTCAACGTCGCGAATACCGACTTCCCGCGCCAAAGTCTGCGCAACGCTTTTGCGGTCGCCGGTGAGCAACAGTTGTCGCCCCAAACCCAGCTCGCGCAATTCACTCAGGGCAAACTTCGCTTCCGGTTTGACGCTGTCAGCAAGCAACAACCAAGCGAGGAACTCGCCGTTGAGCGCCAGCCCGGCAATCGGCCCGTCGTGCTCGGGAACCGCTGACGTGCTAACGCCCAGATGGGCGAACAATTCAGGCCGCCCGAGCGCGGCTTCGCCCTGCTCGGTCATCGCCACCACGCCGAGCCCCTGGCGCTCGTGAATGTCCGAAAGCAGCACAAAATGCTCCTGAGTCACCAATCCGGCCAGCGCACGGCTGACCGGGTGGCTGCTGGCCGAACCGAGACTGGCCGCCAGTTTCAAGACATGGCTGCGATCCTCAATCGGGCTCTCGATCGATTGCAGGCGCAAGGTGCCGAAGGTCAGGGTGCCGGTCTTGTCGACCACCAGTGAGGTCAGGTCCGCCAGTTCTTCAAGAAAGGCCGAACTGCGGATCAGGATTCCATGCCGTGCGGCCACCGCCACACCGGCAATAGCCGTGGCGGGCGCCGACAGCACCAAAGCACAAGGACACGCCGCCACCAACACCGCGAGCATGGCCTGGGCATCATTGGTGATGAACCAGGTTACCGCCGCCAGCAGCAACACCAACACCATGTAACTGCCCGCGTATCGCTCCAGCAATCGCGTGATCGGTGGCTTGGAACGTTCGGCGTTTTGCATCAGCGCGATAACTTTGCCGAGGGTCGAATCCTGCCCGGTCCGGGTGACCTCGATGCGCAGCAAGCCATCGAGGTTGATCGCCCCGCCGAACACAGACATACCGACGCCCGCTTCTATCGGTACTGACTCACCGGTAATCGATGCCGTGTCCAGGCTCGCCTGCCCGGACAACACTCGACCATCCGCCGGCACACGATCACCGGCGCGCACCTCCACCACGTCGCCCGCATTGAGCGTGCCGTTGTCGACCTCGATGATGGCGCCATCGGCCTGCACCTTGCGGGCGTGGCTGCGCGTCAGTTGGCCGAGGGCATGAATCGCTTCCTGAGAACCGATCACGCTGCGCTCTTCCAGCACGTGACCAAAGATCATGATGATCGGCAGCAACGCCGCCGTCAGCAAATCACCAGTGGCCCAGGCACCGAGCATGGCTAACGCGATCAACTGATCGGTGATGCCATGCAGGCTCGGATAACGCAGGCTGTACCACGCCGATCGCATCACCGGCACGGCCACCAGCAACGAAGCGAAACCCAGCAGCAATTGGCTGACACCGGTTTGCTCTGGCGACAACCAGCGCCAGACCAGCCCAAGCGCGAGCAAGCCGAGTGCAAGCATGGCCAGCGTCAACTGGCGGGCAGCGCTGCGTTGTTCGGCCGAGGACAACAGGCTCGGTGCAGCGGCAGTTTGCGCAGTCATTGTGCAGCTCCCTGAATGATCAGGCGGGAATCGTCTTTGGGGTTGACCGTGGTCACCGACCCCGCCTGACCGAGAATCTTCGGCATCCGCTCGCGGTAGATCCGCAGCAGCATTTGCGGGTCGGTGCCCTGTTGTTGCGCCTTGGCCAGGCTCAACACCGTGGCGGTGTCAGCCGACGCTTTAGCCAACCGTTCACTGGCCTGAGCATGAGCAACTTGCAGCGCGCGGTCGGCTTGCTCGTTGGCAGACTGGGTCAGTTTCTCGGCGTCGGTGCGCGCGTTGGCGACGGCTTTGTCGGCCTGCTGGCTGGCAGTGAGTACGGCGTTGAAGGCATTGACCGCAGGCCCGGGCAAACTCGACTGTACGTCTACACGTGCAACTTCTATCCCCAACCCTTGGCCAGTCGCACTCAGCTCTGCCAAGCGCTGATTGATCCCCTGCACCAGATCACCCCGCAGGCGCTCGCGTCGTTCGGCCGCTTGGTTGTCAGCTCCGATCAGCTCTGGACGGGCAACCAGAATGGTATCCAGATCGCGGGCAGCGGTCAGTGCGACGGCGCTGCGGGTCACCAGTCGATCCAGTGCCGGCAGCACATGTTCACCTTGCAGCACGAAAGCGTACGGCTCGGTGACCTTGTAGAAAACCCGCACATCGAGTTGCACCACCCCGGCATCACCTGTCAGCAGGTAGCCGGAGCCGGCCAGCGCATCGCTGATTGGCGTGGCGAAACTGGCCACGCGATCGGCCTGTAACGCCGCATCACTGCGCAGCAGACTTTCCACCCGACGCTCAATGACTCGATCCGCAGCCGGCAATAAAACCACCTGCTCAAACGGGCGCGGCCAAGCCAACAATAACCCGGCGTTCTGAATGCGATCCAGTGCACCGAAGTGCAAAACCACCGCGCGATTCTGTGGATCGATTTGACGCACGTTGGAGAACGCCCACGCCAACGCAGCGAGAACCGTCACCGCGTACAACGCCAGAAATGCCAAGCGCCCTGCCTGAATCCAGGGACTGCTCAACTCATTTGTTCCACGTGGAACCACACTCATGGTTGCGACCCAGATTTGCTTTCGAGGGTGGGCGGCCCTTCGACCAGCACGCGGAAAGGCGCCGCGTCAGTGCGCAGGATCAGCTTCGTCCCCGGCGTGACCACGGTGCCCAAGGTGTCGAGTGAACGCAGCAGGTTGTAAAGCTGTGGCGAACCGGCGTATGCACGACCATAAATCTGCGCCGCTTCAACGCGAGACTGCGCTTCGATGTCCGCCGCTTTCACCGTGGCATCGGCTTGTACGATTCGCGCATCACGTTCTGCAGCCGAGCGAATTTGCGCCGCTTCACGCTTGCCGATGGCCGTGCGTTCGGTGGCGATGGTTTCGCGCTCGGCGCGCATGCGATCAACCGTCGCCGTGAGCGTCACCGAGGGCAAGGTCAGCCGCTCAATGCCGACTTGCAGAACGCGAACACCATAGGTGGTGAGCAACTGTTGATCGATTTGCTGACGCAGTTGCGTTTCGAAATCGGCGATATGCACTTGATTGGCGTCGGTGTTCACCAAGTTGGCCAAGTCGAAACTGCTGGCGGTGGTTTCCAGTGCAGAGCCAATAAAAGTCCGAATTTGTCGCGCGGCTTCATCGGGTTGATTCTGCACGGCACGCATGAAGCGCTGCACGTTGTCCGGGTCGCCTTGCACCTGCCAGGCGACATACGCCTGAACGATGATGCGCAAGCCATCCCGTGTGCCCACGTCCTGCAAACCGCTGGAGGTAGTCCGCAGCCGCAGATCTACCGGGATCGCCGCTTCGAAGGGTGCAGGCCAGCGCCAGCCAAGGCCTGGCTCCAACAAGACCCGCGCCGGGTTGCCGAAGCGCGTGATGACGGTGGCTTCCCCCGAACGCACTTGCACCAGGCTGGCGGCCGCCACAGCAAACGCCACGAGCAACGCAGCCCAGCCCATTCGCCGCCACGGAAACGGGCCCGCCTCTTGTGGGTCTCCATGGTGGTGGTGATGCCCGTGATGGTGCCCGCCATGGCCGTGGTCGTGGCCGGTGTGATCCGCGTGATCGTGGGTGTGCGACTGGCTCAATTGGCAGCTCCTGGCTGAGCGGATTTATGCGGCGGCACGGGATCAGCCGACAACGTGAAAGGACGAAGGTCGATGGTCGGTGCATTGCTGCTGCCGCCCAGACGATGATCGAGCACCAGCAACCTGGCGTTGGCCAACCCTTGGGAAAGTTGACCGAGGTACTGCTCCAGCACGAAGGCTTGACCGGCACTGGCATAAGCCTTCTGCTCGGCGCTGAACTTCAGGTCCGCAGCTTGGGCACTCGCGTTGATTTCTCGCGCGCTGGCCGTGGCTTGATCGCGGGCAACACTGGCCTGCAATTGCGCCTGGTTGGTCGCTTCAGCGGCGGCGCCACGTTCACGGGCGATCAATGCCTGCACGCCAATCTGTGCCGCTTGCACTCCGTGATAAGCGTTGGCTGCACCGGCAGGCGGATGAATCGCTTCGACTACCGTAGCGAGGATTTCCACGCCACTGTCGAGCCGTTGCAGATCCGCCTGAACCGCACGGCCAATCTCTTGTGCCAGCCCTACCCTGTCTTCACCGAGCAAACCATCGAGCGTGCGCGAGGCGAAGTCGTGAACCAGAATCCGGCTGGCAGTGCTGCGGATCAGCGTCGGCACATCCGCACTGTTATAGGTGGCTGCCAACGCGGCTTGATCGGTCAGGCCAATGCGGTAAACGAAGCGCACGTCCATGTTGACGATCTGGAAGCTCTGCTTGTCGGCGCGACTGCTGGCAATCACTTGGGACTTGTCGTTCACATGGCTGGCATCCCACAACCGATTGGCCGTGATTGGTGCTGGCCCTTCGGCCGATGCTACCTGTGTCGGGGCGGAGGTATCGCCGACGCTGGTGGCCAACTCATGCACCACACCGTTTTCAACATTCAGGACCCGCCCCAACGGCCAAGGTAAGCCGGCGTGCAAACCGGGACCGAACACCTCTACCGGTTTGCCAAAACGCTCGTAGATACCACGGCCTTGCAGCGGTATTTCGTGAATACCGGTCAGTGACCAACCCACCACCGCGACAACACCCAGCACTGGCAAAAACGCCCGGCGCATAAAGGTGAACGCCCAGATTTGCCGCAGATCGATGCCAAAGCGGTTATGCAGTTCGTGCTGCAACGCCAGCAAAGGCTGTGGCGGCCAACGCAGCAGGTCGGCGATAAAGCTGCGCGCCAGCAGCGCGGGTTCGACTTGCTCGCGGCGCGGGCTGAACAACGACAGCACTGCACGCAGCAATAACTCCACCGCGACGAGCCCAGGCAACAGGCCGATCAATACCGCCAGGCGCACAGGCCATACAGAAGTGTCATTGCCAAGCAGCAGGCATAACGCACCCAGCACCAAACTAATGATGGCTACCCGCGTCAGCTGCGATAACACTGCGGCTTCAGGCCATTGCGCAGTGTTTTCCTGGGCCAGATGACGCTCAAGCACCAGCAAACCAAACGCCAGCAGCAACGCCAGGGAGGCACCAACGGTGGCCGACAAACCCAGCGCGGCCGGTGGCAAGCTCAGGTTCCAGGCTTGTTCCACGCAGAACAAACTCAACAACGCCCAACCACCCAGCCACAACGTGGGTGCACCGATCTGCTTGAGTGTCATCGACCCGCGCTGACTGATCTTTTCCAGTAGTCGCTCATACCAACCCGTCGCCGGGTCGGTGTCCTGGACGACAACTTCTGCGACTGGTGGATTGATCGCCCGTGCACGCCATTGCGTCACCCACCAAGCGGATTGCAGGCCCGCCACCACCACCAGCAAGGCCGCGCTCTGATTGAACAGCAACGCAGGCCAAAGCGATTGCGGTGCAAATAACCCGACAAAAAACCCGCACAACACCCCTGCCGCTGCCAGCACACCCAAGCCCATCGCAAGCTGGCGCAATCGCCGCCCTTGAATCAGCGCCTGCTGAAAGCGTGGTAGCCCTGCTACCTGCGCCCCACCTACATCGAGATCGACTTGCATAGCACCCCAGTGATTATCTTTGCTCGCGCCGAATTTCGTTACCATATAACGAAACCGGTGAAATTTTCGTACTAATTCGCAGTATCTAAAGACGCTCAACCTGTCGCTTGGCTGAAGCCTTGACCGAAATGCCTCGGAACGCACATATTACGTTCGTAATTTTATTCAAAGGCTACGTTTATCCATCCGGTCCCCTCTTTCAATCCAGGAGAAAATCCATGAGCACTTACGACGTCGTGATACTCGGCGGTGGCCCCGGCGGTTACAACGCAGCGATCCGCGCGGGTCAACTGGGTTTGAAAGCGGCTTGCGTAGAAGGACGCGCCACCCTCGGCGGCACCTGCCTGAATGTGGGTTGCATGCCGTCCAAGGCATTGCTGCATGCCTCCGAGCTTTACGACGCAGCCATGGGCGCGGAATTCGCCAACCTGGGGATTGAGGTCAAACCCAGTCTCAATCTCGCGCAGATGATGAAGCAGAAAGATGAAAGCGTGACCGGACTGACCAAGGGCATCGAGTTTCTCTTTCGCAAAAACAAGGTCGACTGGATCAAGGGCTGGGGGCATATCGACGGGCCTGGCAAAGTCAGCGTCACTGACGCGGCTGGCGGCAAGACTGAGCTGAGCGCCAAGGACATCATCATCGCCACAGGCTCCGAGCCGACTCCCCTGCCCGGTGTGGACATCGATAACCAGCGCATTCTTGACTCCACCGGCGCCCTGTCACTGACAGAAGTGCCAAAGCATCTGGTGGTCATCGGCGCCGGCGTGATTGGCCTGGAGCTGGGTTCGGTCTGGCGGCGTTTGGGCGCGCAGGTCACGGTGGTCGAATTCCTCGACCGCATCTGCCCTGGCGTGGACGGTGAAGCCGGTAAAACCCTGCAACGCTCACTGAGCAAACAAGGGATCAGCTTCAAATTGAGTTCGAAAGTGACCAGCGCAACGACTTCCGCCACAGGCGTGCAGCTGAGCGTCGAACCCGCTGCCGGTGGTACGGCCGAAGTGCTCGAAGCCGATTATGTGTTGGTGGCCATTGGACGCCGCCCTTATACAAAAGGCCTGGGGCTGGAGAACGTTGGCCTCGCCACGGACAAACGCGGCATGCTCGCCAATAAGGGTCACCGTACCGAAGCGGCGGGTGTCTGGGTCATCGGCGATGTGACGTCAGGGCCGATGCTCGCGCACAAGGCAGAGGACGAAGCCATGGCGTGTGTCGAGCAGATCGTCGGCAAGGCCGGTGAGGTCAATTACGATCTGATCCCCAACGTGATCTACACCAAACCGGAACTGGCCAGCGTTGGCAAAACCGAGGAACAACTCAAAGCCGAAGGCCGCGCCTATAAGGTCGGCAAGTTTCCCTTCACCGCCAACAGCCGGGCGAAGATCAATCACGAGACCGAGGGCTTCGCCAAAGTCCTGGCCGATGAACGTACCGACGAAATCCTCGGCGTGCACTTGGTTGGCCCGAGCGTCAGTGAAATGATCGGCGAATACTGCGTGGCCATGGAGTTCAGTGCCTCTGCCGAAGACATTGCCCTGACCTGTCATCCGCATCCGACCCGTTCCGAAGCGTTGCGTCAGGCGGCGATGAATGTGGAGGGGATGGCGACCCAGATGTAGCCACAGCAAAAGAACGCAGTCTGTCGCAGGCTGCGTTCTTTTCCCTTTAGGCAGGCAAGTGTTCCAGCGGCAACGACCCCGGCGACTTCACCGTGTGAATCGCAAAGTTGCTGCGGATATCGCTCACGCCCGGCAACTTCAACAAACGACCTGTGAGAAACCTGTCATAGGCACGCAGATCCGGCACCACCACCTGCAACAGAAAATCTGATTCCCCTGACACCAGAAACGCCGAAATAACCTCCGGCAATGCCGTCACCGCCAGACGAAAAGCCTCGGCCTGCTCGTCGTTGTGGCGCTCGACTTTGACGCCAACGAACACCGTCAAACCGAGCCCGACTTCGTCGCGGTCCAGGTTGGCCTGATAACCGCGAATCACCCCGGCCTCTTCCAGCATTCGTACCCGACGCAAACAAGGTGACGCGGACAGGCCGATCTCTTCAGCCAGTTGCACATTGGTCAGGCGACCGTCCCGCTGCAGCGCAGCGAGAATCTTGCGGTCGTAGGCATCCAGTTTCATGGTTTGGCAGATCCCGATGGTCGAGTAGTCAATTAATGGCAGATTATGCCAAGCCTGCCGGTTTTAGAAGCGAACTACGCAAGCACCTGCTCCGCCCTTGCCCCCTAAACTGACCCTACCGAATCGACAACGAATGGGGTGCAACATGGCGGGACTCTGGCTGTTTTTCATGGCGCTGGCAGTGGTGTTCCTGTTGCCGGGGCCTGACATGATCCTGCTGTTGCAGACCGGCGCTCGCCAAGGCAGAGGCGCGGCACTGGCCACAGCGGCAGGGCTGGCCATCGCCCGGGGCTGTCATGTTGCATTGGCGGCGTTGGGGTTGGCGGCGCTGTTCAAAGCGGCGCCCTGGACGTTTGACGTGGTGCGCCTGGCGGGTGCCGCGTACCTGCTATGGATCGGTATTCAGTGCCTGCGAACAACCTTGCTGCCAAACCCCAACAGCGATCAACCGGTCGAAAAAGCCCGTTGGCGTGAAGCGATCCGCCGAGGTTTGTTGACCAACCTGCTCAACCCCAAAGCGCTGCTCTTTTGTTCAGTACTGCTGCCCCAGTTCATCAACCCACAGGCAGGGTCGGTGCTCGCGCAGTTTGCCGTGCTGGGCGTGGTGTTGGTCGGGGTGGGTTTATTATTCGACAGCGCTTACGCCTTGCTCGGCGCAGCGCTGGGCCGCTGGTTGCAACGCAGCCCTTCAGCCCAGCGCTTGCAGCAATGGTTGTTCGGTAGCCTGTTGATTGGGTTCGCCGTGCGGCTGACCTTTGTTCAACAGGCTTGAACCTTACTGCGCTTTGCGGCGGCGGCGATTGATCAGCAACAGCGCCGCTGCCGTGACCGCAACAACGCTACCCACCTGCAACGGCACCTTGTACGGGCGCAAGGATGAGCGAGCGGCATCGGTGATTTGGGTGACGTAGCGTTTGTCGGCGTTATCGAAATCGGGGTACGGGCATTGATGGCCAAAGTCCGCCGCCCATTCCACAAACGGTCCTTCTTTGACATAGCGTTGGTAGAGCGCACTTTGATCTTCAAGGCTGCTGTTCCACCCCGCCGCCTCACACAGCACAGCGGCAAAAGCCTGGCTGGTATGTGGCAGGTGGTCCGCAGCACGATTGGCCAACTGCGTGGCGACAAACCGATAGTGATAACGCTGATCAGGCTGGGCAGCACTGGCTTGCTGGCGTTTCACCTCGTCTTCGGCCATCAGCGGCCCCACTTTGAGCTCGGTGCTTTCAAGGCTGTAGCTGCCCGCGAAAGTGGCGTAATCCGGAGCCATTTCGTAGCCGAGAATATCCATCCCCCACTCACGTGCGGTCCAGGCGGCGTTGAACAGCGCGGCGGCGCGGCGGGTCGGCCACCACGCGGCATCGGCCTTCAAGCGTTGCTGACCATACAACCTGGCTTTGTTGCGCAACCCGTCGTTATCGAAATAGGCCGGGGCTTCTTCATAATGCCCTTCGCGCAACAATCGCCGTCCGAGCAAATTGCGCAGGCTCGCCGCCACTGGCAACGGCACATAATTATCGCGGTCATGCTGGCTGAGCGGTGGTGGCGCGGGCACTTGGGTGTCGACGTAATGCTTGAGCTCGTCGAGTGTCAGAACACGCTCGGCCACCGTTGCCGCGTCGAACCAATAAATACTTTGGCTGCGATAAAGCTGATCAAAAGCTTGCAGATAATCCCCGCGTTGCAAAGCCAGAATCGCGCTTTCGCCCTCAACCCGACACTTGGGTTGAAGCGTTTCATAATCGAAGTCCGGAGTTCTGCGATCACCCCAGGATTCATTCTGCGGAAAAGCCTGCGCCGCTTTGGCATACGCCGCAGCCGCAGCGGTTTTGTCGCCCTCTCGCAGCGCCAGCTTGGCGCGTAACCACCAGGCCAGTCCACCGTCGCCGGCGTGTTCAAGGAACGCCTTGGCGCTGGCGTAATCGCCCTGTTGATAGTTCACCGCGGCCAGCCGATCCGCGTTATCGAGGCTGCCGCGCGTGCTGTTTTGCAGCGATTTGATCAGCTTCAGTTCGTTCGCCGGTTGTTCACCGAACGACCAGCCCAGCCGGCTGATCAACGATGCCGTCACCAACTGCTGCACCGGTTTGTTCTTGAGCAATTCAGCCAGTTCCGCCTCGGGCATTACCGACAGATCGGCCATCAACACCTTCAACGAGGTGTAGCCCACCGCTGAACCGTGAAGGTTTTGCGTGGCATAAAGTTCGATGGCGCTGTTCCAGTCACCCTCAGTGCGGGCAACGCGGGCCTCTTCACCGAGACTGGCGACGCCCAGTTCCAACGGGTCACTGAAGCCGTCGATACTCAGCTGCCGAGTTTGCTCGAAGGCCTTGCGCGCTTGCGTCAGCAGCCCGGGGGTCGCGCCCGCCTCCGAGCTCATGGCGAACAGCGCCCGGCCCAAGGAATACGCAGCCCAAGTGCTGCGCAGCGCCCGTTGGTCCGCAGGTAACGCGAGCACTTTCTGAAAGTACTCTGCCGCCAAGCCATGATCATCGACTGCAAATGCCGCGGCACCGGCCAGATAAAGTCTGACCTCGGTCGGCAGACTTGCGCCTTGCTCTTCGACCTGGCGAGCATCGGTAAGCCCGCGCAGCTGTTTCACCAATGCCCGCTGCTCAGCGGTCAAGCCGCTTTGTTCGGCCTGGCTGCGCTGTTCTGCGAGTTCAGGGTCTTCCATGCCGTAAGTGGTAGCGCTGACATTTTTCAACCCCGAAATGGCATGCCCGAGGCGACTGACTTCAAAGTTGAAATTGCCTTCCGGCAGCTCCGCCAGCGACTGCCCACGGTTGTCCAACAGGCGCATGGGGAAATCCGGCCCGCACGCCAACGCCGAACCCAGCGGCAAACTGAGGCTCAGGCAAAGTAGATGACGCGGCCAGTTACGGGTGAACATTCGAAGCTCCTTGATCAATATTCGCGCAGCGAGCCCAACCGATGGCGCGCTGCCCACCGGCCGCGATCCGACCGTCACGCAGGCGAGTGAAGGTAAGCAGATCCGGGCTCTGTTGCAACGCATATCCAGCAAGCGCATCGGCGCCTTCGCAGCCCTGCACCGCCAGCGTCAAACGCTCGGGCCAGGCACTGTCGAGGTTGCCCTCATTGGTGAGGACAATGTCATGGAGACCTTGCTGCTCCGAGAGTTTCAGCGCTAACCGGCTATTGAGCGTATCTCCCCGCGCAACCGCGCCCAGGGTGGTCAGGCTCCACGCCCGGCGATCGCTGGCCAGTGGCAGGCGAAACCAGATCAGCCCCGCCAGATGTGCCGGTGGATCATTGCGCAATTGGGTCGCAAGCTTACTCAGCTGCTGCGGATCGGCCAGCAACTCCCGACGCTCGCCATCACGTTCAATGCGTATTTCGCTCTCAACAACGGGTGCACCGCTGGCGTCGGGCAACAGCGCCACACCATAGGCCGGCAACGCCAGATAGAAGGTTCTTTGGGTGACACGGCTCCAGGCCTGTGCCCATTTCCGGGCCTGATCGGGATCAAAAAGGCCACGACGCGGATCACTCACCGCATGCACCTGTAATACGCTGCTGTCGACTGTGGATAACAGCGCCGGCAACTCCGGACTGTCGAGCCAGGCCGGCAATGCGGTGATGCTCAACGGCAAAGCCGTCGGCAGCAGCGTGCGCAAGTGCGCTAGAAATTCGCGGTAGGCCGGCAGCCGGGCGTTGCCCGCGTCGTGGTCTATTTCCACGCCGGTAAGGTTCAGGCCTTGTGCCTGCCAATCAATGATCAGCTGTTGAATCTGCAGCGTGACTTCATCCTGATTCAGCGACTTGAGCTGACCATCGAGGCGAATCACCGCGATCAGCGGACGTCCATCACGCTTGAGCAACAGCGGATCGATTCGCGCCCGACTCCAACCCGTCTTAGGAAAGGCCTGCAACGCCAGCACGCGCAAGGTAGAGAAGTCTGCACGACTGTCTTGCAGGGCAGAGTCATGGGCTGGGGTCCATTGCCGCTGCCAGATGTAGAGCTGTTGGTCGAGTGGTGCAGAATCTTGGCGTTCGCAACCCATAAGAAGCGTCCACGCAGTTAGAAAAACCGCCAGACGAACGAAAAAATACATAAAGCTCCCAGAGTTGAATCAGACCCTTCGTAGCAGCTGCCGAAGGCTGCGTTCGGCTGCGCAGCAGTCGTCAATGCTGACGGATCGCGGTGTCTGATTCTACGTCTGCTTCGCAGTCGAACGCAGCCTTCGGCAGCTGTTACAAATCCAGGACCAAAGGCTGCGAGCCCTGAGCCGGAATCGCGCAGCAAATCAGCACCTCCCCTTCCTCCGGAATCTCTGCGGGTGGTTGTGGATAATGCACCTGACCGCTGACCAGACGCGTTCTACAAGTACCGCACGAGCCGCCGCGGCAACTGAACTCGGGGTTTAAGCCACGACTTTCTGCCAGCTCCAACAAACTGCCCCCCTCGGGTTGCCAACGTGCTTCTTTGGCTGACCGCTGGAACACCACCGGCACTGAAGAGGTGGCGGCCGGTGGTTGCTCGATCACGATAGCATCCGGGTCGGGCTGTCGACGCAGTGTTGATGGGCCAAAGGTTTCGGCGTGAATTCGCACATCGCGGATGTCCAGTTCGCGCAGGCCGTCGTACAGCGCCTGGGTAAAACTGCCGGGGCCACACACAACGAAATCCAATTGGTCGTAGTCCTCAACGTCGAGCAGTTCCGTGAGCCTTGCGACATCGATCCGACCGGTAAAGTCGAAGTCTTCACCCTCTAGGGCCTCCGACTCCGGTTGGCTAAGCAAACGCACCACCTTGACTGCGTCACCGGCGCTCTCAAGCAAGCGATCCACCTCGGCCCGAAACGGTTGATCTGCCAACGTACGCGAACTCTGCAAAAACAATGTCGGACGAATTCCACGGGTGCGCAGGCCTTGATAGACCACCTCGCGCAACATCGATAACAGCGGCGTGATCCCTACGCCGGCAGCCAGCAACACCAGCGGCCGACGCTCATGGGGCGCCACGGTGAAATGGCCTTGAGGCGCTCGGGCTTCGAGCAAATCACCCACGCGAATCTGCTCATGCAGGTGCGAAGACACTCGCCCGTCACGTTTCACGCTGATGCGGAAGAAGTCGTCCGACGGTGCGCTCGACAAGCTGTACGTGCGGATATGCACGTCGCCATCAATGTTGAATCGCAGCGGTAAATGCTGGCCGGCTTGAAACAATGGCAATCCTGCACCGTCGGCGGGCTCCATATAAATCGAGCGGATGTTGTGGCTTTCCGCTTCGATTCGTACGACTCGTAATGGCCGCCATTGATCGCCCAACGCCTTGGCTTGCATGCGGGCTTTGGCTTGCTGCCAGGTGCCGGTTAGCAAACTGGTGGGTGACACACCGTCGAAGCGCCAGCGCAAAGCCAGCGCAGCAGGTCTGCGAACGACATGTTCCACGTGGAACGTCCACAAACGTTCGGCACCTTGAAAAGCTTCTATCTCCGGTCCTTCGAGGATGATATCGGCGCGCCCGCTGAGATGAAGCAGGTCGCCGGAGTTGAAATCGATGAACAGTAACCCGGCCCGAGGATTGACCCGCAAGTTACCCAGCGTGTTGAAAAACAGGTTGCCGGCAAAGTCCGGAATAGTCAGGCAATTTCCTTCCACGTGAACGAAACCCGACTGACCACCGCGATGTGAAACATCCACCGAGCGCACGCCATCGACGTCCACATAGCTGGCGACAAAGAAGGTGTCGGCGTCGGCGATCAACGCTTTGGCTGCATCATCGAGTTCATTGAAATACTGTGCGGGACGCGTTGCAGCATCCGCCAGCGGCACCGAGCGAAACTGCCTCAACTGAATGTACTGCGGGCAATTGCCATAAGACTGATCGACCGTCACAGCAAAACCGCTCGCAGTCATCGTACCGATATGACCATTGATGCGGTTGCGACGCCGGGTATGCAGTTCGATACCCAGCAGGCCGATTGCCGCGCCGTCACTCAATTGAGCTGGATCGTCTGCCGCCGGCACGCTGCTGAACTGCAACAGTTGAGGTTCAGGCGAATCAACGAAACCCGGCTGCCCTTCAAGCACACTGGCCCACGGGTTTCCGTTGCCATCCACCGAGCCGTATAACATGAACGGCAATTGCTCATAGAACGAGCGGTGCTGATCCGGCATGTAATCGCGGATGACCCTGCGACCGACGACCTCCATGCGTTCGTCAACCCCGATGTGCGCCTGCAACTCTCTCTCGCCAGCATGCCACGGTGAACGATCCATTACGGCATCTCCCCTGCGCCAATGGCACAGCGTGAAGGGCCCGATAAACTCGGGCCATAAACGTCAGGCAGTTTTTTGCAGACCGGCAACAGTGCGCGGCATGCCGACAAAACCAGGCAGGGCTTCGACGCGAGCCAACCAGGCGCGGATATTAGCGTAGTCGTCCAGCGAGACATTGCCTTCCGGTGCATGGGCGATATAGCTGTAGGCCGCAACGTCAGCGATGGTAGGTTCGCTGCCAGCGAGGTATTCAGTGTTGGCCAATTCTTGATCAATAATTTTGAGCACAGTGTGTGCGTAAGGGATTACTTCGTCGGCGTTGTAAGGCGCACCAAACACCGTGATCAACCGCGCTCTGGCTGGGCCAAAAGCGATAGGACCCGCAGCGGCCGACAACCAGCGCTGCACTTTGGCGGCGCCGACCGGATCGGCAGGTAGCCAACGACCGTTGCCGTATTTTTGCGCCAGATACACCAGGATCGCGTTGGAGTCCGCCAACACCACACCTTGATCATCCAGTACCGGCACCTGACCAAATGCATTCAGCGCCAGGAACTCAGGCTTCTTGTGCTCGCCTTTGGCAAGGTCAACAAAAATCAGCTCGGTCGGCAGTTTCAGCAGGGAGAGCATCAGCTCCACACGGTGAGCGTGGCCAGAACGGGGAAAGTTGTAGAGTTTGATGGCTTGCATGATCGACTCCGCGCTTGAGTGGTGTTGTTCAGGGAGATCAGCACCGTTGGGGAAGCCATCTTCCATCACTCACCAAAACAACAGAATAACCAGCAAACGCAATCCATTATTTCAGCCAGCGCAATAACGTATCAGACCTAAAAGGCCGGATGTTCCCTCAGTGCTGTGACGGTAAAATCGACAAAACTGCGCACCCGCGCCGCGGCCTTGCGCCCCCCCTGATACACCACATGGATTGGCAAGGGTGGCATTTCGAAATCCGCCAGGACAATCTCCAACTCCCCGGCCGCTATCTTGCTCGCTACCTGGTAGGACAAAACCCGGGTGTATCCCAAACCCAGGCAAGCCGCAGTAATCGCCGCCTGATTCGCTGTGACCACCAATCGTGGATCAGTGCGCACGGTCATGGGTTCGCCCCCGTCCAGAAACGGCCAACTTTTCAATTGGCCGGTAGCAGATGTGGCGATCAACGGTTGTTGAGCCAGTTCTTGCGGATGGGTTGGCCGCCCATGTTCGGCCAGAAACGCTGGTGATACACAGACCACTCTGCGCACTTCGCCCACACGGATCGCGTGCTGATTACTGTCGGGCAACTCACCGATGCGCACCGCCACATCAATCCCCTCCTCCACCACGCTCACAATCCGGTCCACCAACAGCGCATTGATCGTGACGTCCGGAAATTGCGTAAGAAAACTCACCATTAACGGTGTAACGAAGAGCTCACCAAATAACACCGGCGCCGTAATCGTCAGTTGCCCACGTGGCTGGGCATGGCTTCCGGCTGCCGAGTCTTCAGCTTCCTGCACCTCAGCAAGAATTCTCCGACAGTCTTCAAGGTAACGCTGACCTGCTTCACTCAAATGCACGCTGCGCGTAGTACGCGTGAGCAAAGGTGTGCCAATACGTTTCTCCAGCGCCGCCACCGCTCGAGTGACACTCGCCGCCGACAAACCCAAACGCCGCGCCGCCGCCGAAAAACCCTGGTCTTGGGCGACGGCGGTGAAGACCTGCATTTCCTGAAAGCGGTCCATTGGCGTGTCCTCGATTCAGATAAAAAAATCGCAACCCGTGGGCTGCGATTTTTTGAGGTTAGATCAGCTGTGGATAACTTATTCCACAGTCACCGATTTCGCCAGGTTGCGTGGCTGATCAACGTCAGTGCCTTTCAGCACGGCAACGTAATACGACAGCAATTGCAGCGGGACGGTGTAGAGAATCGGCGAGAGGATATCGTGGATGTGCGGCATCTGCACAACGTGGGTGCCTTCACCGTTGGTCATGCCTGCCTTCTCGTCGGCGAACACGATCAGCTCGCCACCACGGGCGCGGACTTCCTGCAGGTTGGATTTCAACTTCTCCAGCAACTCGTTGTTCGGCGCCACGGTGACCACCGGCATGTCGTTATCCACAAGCGCCAACGGGCCGTGTTTCAATTCACCTGCCGGGTATGCTTCGGCGTGGATGTAGGAGATTTCCTTGAGCTTGAGCGCTCCTTCCATCGCCACCGGGAATTGCGCACCACGACCGAGGAACAGCGTGTGGTTCTTCTCGGCGAACAGTTCGGCGATCTTCTCCACTGTACTGTCCATCGCCAGCGCTTCGCCCAGGCGAGTCGGCAAGCGACGAAGTTCTTCGACCAACGTGGCTTCAACGCCAGCGGCCAAAGAGCCTCGAACCTGACCCAGCGACAGGGTCAGCAACAACAGGCCAACCAATTGTGTGGTGAACGCTTTGGTCGACGCCACGCCGATTTCGCGACCGGCCTGGGTCAGCAGGGTCAGGTCGGATTCCCGCACCAGCGAGCTGATGCCGACGTTGCAGATCGCCAGGCTGGCGAGGAAACCCAGCTCCTTGGCATTACGCAGCGCGGCCAAGGTGTCGGCGGTTTCGCCGGACTGGGAGATGGTCACGAACAGTGTGTCTGGCTGAACCACGACTTTGCGATAGCGGAACTCGCTGGCGACTTCTACCTGGCAAGGGATGCCGGCCAACTCTTCCAGCCAGTAACGGGCGACCATGCCAGCGTGATAACTGGTGCCGCACGCCACGATTTGCACATTGCGGACTTTGGCGAACAACTCGGCCGCTTGCGGGCCGAACGCCTGTACCAGCACTTGGTTCTGGCTCAAGCGACCTTCCAGCGTGCGCTGCACCACGGACGGTTGTTCGTGGATTTCCTTGAGCATGTAGTGGCGGAACTCGCCTTTGTCGGCCGCTTCGGCACCGTCACTGTATTGCACGGTTTGACGCTCGACCGCTTGGCCAGCCACGTCCCAAATCTGCACGCTGTCACGTCGGATTTCGGCGATATCGCCCTCTTCCAGGTACATGAAACGGTCGGTGACCTGACGCAGGGCCAACTGATCAGACGCCAGGAAGTTCTCCCCCAGGCCCAGGCCGATCACCAGCGGGCTGCCGCTGCGTGCTGCAACGAGGCGATCCGGTTGTTGCGCACTGATCACTGCCAGACCGTAAGCGCCGTGCAGCTCTTTAACGGTTGCCTTAAGGGCAACGGCCAGGTCGCGCAGGTCCTTGAGTTTGTGATTGAGCAAGTGGGCGATGACTTCGGTGTCGGTGTCCGAGGTGAACACGTAACCCAGAGCCTTGAGCTGTTCGCGCAGCGCTTCGTGGTTTTCGATGATGCCGTTGTGCACCACCGCCAGGTCACCGGAAAAATGCGGGTGCGCATTGCGCTCGCACGGTGCACCATGAGTCGCCCAGCGGGTGTGGGCGATGCCCAGACGACCGACCAGCGCCTCTTCGGCCAAGGCCTGCTCAAGCTCGCTGACCTTGCCCGGACGGCGCAGGCGCTCAAGCTTCTCGTCATTGGTATAGACCGCCACACCGGCGCTGTCATACCCACGGTATTCCAGACGCTTCAGGCCTTCGACCAGGATGGCGGTGATGTTACGTTCTGCGACTGCGCCAACAATTCCACACATGCTATTTCTCCTGACTGACAGCCGCGCAAATCAAAGTGATGCCGCGGGCCTGAATCTGATTGCGTGCCTCCAGCGGCAGGCGATCATCGGTAATAAGGGTATGGACGCTGCTCCAGGGCAGTTCCAGGTTGGGAATCTTGCGGCCGATCTTGTCGGCTTCCACCATCACGACAACTTCGCGGGCGACTTCAGCCATGACTCGGCTCAGCCCCAGTAACTCATTGAACGTAGTTGTACCGCGAACCAGATCGATGCCATCGGCACCAATGAACAATTGGTCAAAGTCGTAAGAGCGTAGTACCTGCTCGGCAACCTGCCCCTGAAAGGACTCGGAATGCGGGTCCCAGGTGCCGCCCGTCATCAACAACACTGGCTCGTGTTCAAGTTCGCTAAGTGCGTTGGCGACATGCAGGGAATTGGTCATGACTACCAGACCCGGTTGTTGCCCGAGCTCAGGAATCATCGCCGCCGTGGTACTGCCGCTGTCGATGATGATGCGCGCATGCTCGCGAATCCGCGAAACGGCGGCACGGGCAATGGCTTGTTTGTATTTGGAGACTGGCTGACCGATGTCGGCCACCAATTCCTGAGGCATGGTGATAGCGCCGCCGTAACGACGCAGCAACAGCCCGTTGCTTTCGAGTGCGGCAAGATCCTTGCGAATCGTAACTTCCGAAGTTTCGAAGCGTTTGGCCAGTTCATCCACACTGACTTCACCCTGCTCATTGAGCAAGGCAAGAATGTTGTGACGGCGTTGAGGAGTGTTGCGCTTCGACATGGCTTGGTAAGTTTCGATTCGAAAGATAACGGAAGCAATCAAAACCTATCGGTGAACCTTCGTCAAGCGTGGGCGTAAAAAAAAGATCTGTGGATAAACCAAAAAGATCGCAGCCTTCGGCAGCTCCTACACGGGATTTGTAATCACCCTGTAGGAGCTGCCGAAGGCTGCGATCTTTTGATCTGACGAATTGTGGATAACTCAGCTCTTCTTGATCTTCACTGGCCGCTTCCAGCCGTCGATGTTTTTCTGCCGAGCACGCCCTACGGCTAACTGGGATTTATCCACAGTTGAGGTAATGGTCGAACCGGCTGCAGTGGTTGCGCCATCGAGGATATCCACAGGCGCCACCAACGAATTGTTGGAGCCGATGAACACATCTTCTCCCAACGTGGTTTTCCACTTATTGGCGCCATCGTAGTTGCAGGTGATCGTGCCGGCGCCGATGTTGGTGCGCGCGCCAATTTCAGCATCACCCAAGTAAGTCAGGTGGCCAGCCTTGGCACCTTCGCCCAAGTGCGCGTTTTTCAGTTCGACGAAGTTACCCACATGCGCTCGGGCTTCCAGCACGGTGCCCGGGCGAAGACGTGCGAACGGGCCAGCATCGCTGCCTTCACCCAGAATCGCACCTTCGATATGACTGTTTGCTTTGATCACCACGCCTTTGCGCAACGTGCTGTCCTTGATGACGCAGTTCGGGCCGATGACCACGTCGTCTTCGATGACCACTTTGCCTTCGAGGATCACGTTGATGTCGATCAGCACATCGCGGCCGACCGTCACTTCACCGCGCACATCGAAACGTGCCGGATCGCGCAGAGTCACCCCCTGAGCCATCAAACGGCGACCGGCGCGCAGTTGATAATGACGCTCAAGCTCGGAAAGTTGCTTGCGGTCGTTGGCGCCCTGCACTTCCATCGCGTCGTGCGGTTGCTCAGTGGCCACTACCAGACCATCGCTGACCGCCATGGCGATCACGTCGGTCAGGTAATACTCGCCCTGGGCGTTATTGTTAGAGAGGCGACTCATCCAGCCGCCAAGGCTTTCGAACGGCAGCGCCAGAATGCCGGTGTTGCCCTCAGTGATCGCGCGCTCGGTTTCGTTGGCGTCTTTTTGCTCGACGATGGCGGTCACCTTGCCGTCAACGTCGCGCACAATTCGGCCGTAACCGGTCGGGTCGTCTAGTTCTACCGTCAACAGACCCAATTGCTGCGGCGCCACTTTCTTGAGCAAGCGTTGCAGGGTTTCGACTTCAATCAGCGGTACGTCACCGTAGAGAATCAGCACGGTGTCGGACTTGATGAACGGTACAGCCTGAGCCACGGCATGGCCGGTGCCCAATTGTTTGTCCTGAAGAACGAAGTTCAGGTCGTCAGCGGCCAAACGCTCACGTACCGCATCGGCACCGTGGCCAATCACCACATGGATGCGCTGTGGATCAAGCTGTCGGGCGCTGTGGATAACATGGCCGAGCATCGAGTTGCCGGCAATCGGGTGCAAGACTTTCGGTAAGGCCGAACGCATGCGCGTGCCTTGGCCGGCAGCGAGAATAACGATTTCAAGAGACATGACTGGCTACCAATCCTGGGTGGTCAGCGGCTGCGACCATCGTGGTGAACGTCGGAAAAGAAAAAAGGGTAGCCGAGGCTACCCTTTTTAATCAATCACACAACAAGCGCAACCTTAGTGGCCGAACTTCTTGCGGATCTGCTGGACGGTGCGCAGCTGAGCTGCGGCCTCGGCCAGACGTGCGGCAGCAGAACCGTAATCGAATTCCGCGCCCCGCTCATGCAAGGCCTTCTCGGCAGCCTTAACGGCTTCCTGAGCGGAGGCTTCGTCCAGGTCGGCAGCACGTTGCACGGTGTCGGCAAGAACCTTGACCATGTTCGGCTGAACCTCGAGGAAACCACCGGAGATGTAATACACCTCCTCTTCCCCGCCCTGCTTGACCAGGCGGATCGGAC
>Ga0247818_10000024_pt1 | contig 82008 bp, 82 predicted proteins | sample 13C_Glucose_Day1_FD_192424 | JGI IMG/M metagenome (GOLD analysis project Ga0247818, IMG submission 192424) | Soil microbial communities from agricultural site in Penn Yan, New York, United States - 13C_Glucose_Day1 | ecosystem: Environmental > Terrestrial > Soil > Agricultural land | place...
GTCATATTTCCGCAATGGCGAGTGGGATAAAGGCACCCTGACCGAAGATAACGTGCTGCACATCAGCGAAGGCTCCACGGCCCTTCACTATGGCCAGCAGTGCTTCGAAGGCATGAAGGCCTATCGTTGCAAGGACGGCTCGATCAACCTGTTCCGCCCGGACCAGAACGCCCTGCGCATGCAGCGCAGCTGTGCTCGCCTGCTGATGCCGCTGGTCGACACCGAGCAGTTCATCGAAGCCTGTAAAGAAGTGGTTCGCGCCAACGAGCGCTTCATCCCGCCTTACGGCACCGGCGGCGCGCTGTACCTGCGCCCGTTCGTGATCGGCGTGGGTGACAACATCGGCGTGCGCACCGCGCCCGAGTTCATCTTCTCGATCTTCTGCATTCCGGTCGGCGCCTACTTCAAGGGCGGCCTGACCCCGCACAACTTCCAGATCTCCAGCTACGACCGCGCCGCGCCACAAGGCACCGGTGCCGCCAAGGTCGGTGGCAACTACGCCGCCAGCCTGATGCCGGGCTCCAAGGCCAAGAAAGCCAATTTCGCCGACGCCATCTATCTGGATCCGATGACCCACACCAAGATCGAGGAAGTCGGTTCGGCCAACTTCTTCGGGATCACCCACGACAACAAGTTCGTCACCCCGAACTCGCCGTCGGTACTGCCGGGCATCACCCGCCTGTCGCTGATCGAACTGGCCAAGACCCGTCTGGGCCTGGAAGTGGTTGAAGGCGACGTGCTGATCGACAAACTGGCAGACTTCAAGGAAGCCGGCGCTTGCGGCACCGCCGCCGTGATCACGCCAATCGGCGGCATCAGCTACAACGACCACCTGCACGTGTTCCACAGTGAAACCGAAGTCGGCCCGATCACCCAGAAGCTCTACAAAGAGCTGACCGGCGTGCAAACCGGCGACATCGAAGCGCCAGCGGGCTGGATCGTCAAGGTTTGACCTGACGCCCTCGCCCAATAAAAATCGCCGCTTTCGGTACTCGAAAGCGGCGATTTTTTTTGCCTGATCGACAGACGAACCTAGTCGAGTTGCCCCACGCGCTCCGGGTCTGGCCAGAACAGCGCCGCCTGGCCACAACGAGCGCCCGCTTCGTCCAGCAACGTCCAGACACTGCCTTGGTGAATCATGAACGCTTGCCCTGCGCAATCTACCCGGTAGCCGCTGTAGCCGTGGGCAATGCCCTTGGCCGTGACTTGCTCCAAAAGGGTCTGGCGCATTTCCCGGTCCAGCGGTGAAGCACTGAACCGCGAAGGCATGCCGATGAACTGATCGCGCGGGTATTTGAAACTGGCGAGGGCCTGCTCGTTGGCGTAGTAAAACAGCGGATCGGCCTCAGTGCCATGGGCCAGCAAAGCATAAGGTGCGTGGCTATGCAGCCAGGCCAGCCGCTGGTCTTCGCTCAGCGAGTCCGGCGCAGGCAATCGTACGCCGGTCCAGTGTCGGTAAGCAGCATCCAGCTGTTGAACCATCTCCCGGAATTCATTGAAAGACGCCATGATGTTCCTGTCAGGAATGCTTGATTGAAAGGTGAGTTGCACCGACGCTACTGAAAATCTGCGGCAAAAAACAGACCCAGTTTCATTTCTTTTAAACAGATCACGGATTCAAAGCACGCCGTAAGCCATTGTAAATTCTGAATTTACCATCCAGTCAAAAAGACCAAAAAAAGTCTTAATGACAACAATCCAATCTAGTCAAAATAACTACACCCTAGCTGAAGCGCCCATGCTGCAAGCCTCTTCACATTGGCCCGCTTTTTGGTACATGACCTGCGAAAAGCTCACTGACCAAAAAGGAACTCCTTAATGAACACTACGTTTCAGGATCGTCTCGCCGTCGTCACCGGTGCCAGTTCGGGCATCGGCCTGGCCGTCACCGAACGGTTGTTGGTACAGGGTGCACGCGTATTGGCAATGTCACGCCAGATCGGTGGCCTTGGGGAATTGGCAGAACGCTTCACGACACAGCTTTCGTGGGTAGCGGGTGATGTGACCCAACCCGACGATCTGGCGCGGCTGGCCAAACAGGCTGCGAGCATGGGCCCGGTGAGTTATCTGGTGCCGAACGCTGGCATTGCAGAACTCGCCGAGGGGCTCGATCTGGCGGCGTTCGACCGGCAATGGGCAGTCAACGGTGCCGGAGCACTGAATACGCTGGCCTGCCTGCGCGGGCAACTGGCGGCAACTGCCTCGGTGGTGTTCATTGGCACCTTCCTGGCGCAAGTGACGTTTCCAGGCCTGGCCGCTTACATCGCCTCGAAAGCGGCGCTGATCCACCACGCCCGCACCCTGGCGGTCGAACTGGCGCCCCAGGGCATTCGCATCAACACCGTGTCACCGGGTCCGACCGCCACGCCGATCTGGGGCACGCTGGGACTGAAAAACGAAGAGCTCAACGATGTGGCCAACGCGGTCAATCTCCGGCTGTCCGGCGGTCAATTCCTGGAAGCTGGCGCCGTCGCTGACGTGATTGTGTTTCAACTCAGCAACGGTGCGCGCAATGTCATCGGCCAGGACTGGGTAGTCGACAGCGGCTACACAATCAAATAATAATTCTTTAAATATCAATAGGTAGAAACACTTACCTGATGTTCTTTGGAGTTTATTTCCGAATGATCGCCTGACACCGGCACCTTCAACCCAAACCGTGCGCTGATCTCCTTGCGACCCAGGGTGGTCAGCGCCAGAGCCCGACTGTCCAGATCCTGGGTCAGCCATTTACGCTTGATCACCGTTTGTAATAAAGCCGCGCCCAACGCTCCGCCCAAATGGGGCCGGCGCATGCTCCAGTCCAGGCACGGGCAGGCGAAGCGACGGCGTACTGCGGCCAGATCCCTCACTTCAATACCCAATCCTTCAAACAACTTTTCGCCGCTATCGCTCAAGCGGTAGACCTGTTCGTCTACCTCCAGCAACCATCCCGCCTCGATCATCCGGTCATGCAGCAGTACCGCCAGCGTGCCGGCCATGTGGTCGTAGCAGGTGCGGGCGAATTGCAGGCGATCCGGGGTCCGCGTCTGGAAGCTCGGTGCGGTGCTTTGGCCGATCACCATCAACGCTTCCAGGGCCTGGGCCACACGTTTGTCCGCCAGGCTGTAGTAGCGATGACGGCCCTGAACGTGCAGGCGGACCAGCGCCAGCTCCTTGAGTTTGGCTAAGTGGGCGCTGGCAGTAGAGGCGCTGACTTCGGCAATCGCCGCCAATTCGGTGCTGGTGCGGGCGTGGCCGTCCATCAAGGAGCAGAGGATTTTGGTCCGCGCCGGTTCCGCGATGGCCGCCGCCACCTGCGACACACCGATGTCGTGCTGTTCTGCGTTCATACTTCGCTCCCGGACGAATCAACGGCAGTTTGGACTGGAGATAGTAGCAATACTTTCCAACAACAAAAGGCTGTGACCATGGACCCGATCATCGCTGCAACCCATACCGATCCGTATCCCTACTACGCACAACTGCGCGCCGAAGGCGGGCTGGTTTTTCACGAGGGCCTGAGACTGTGGGTCGCCAGCAGCGCCCGCGCGGTGGCCGCGGTGCTGGCGCATCCTGACTGCCACGTGCGGCCAGCGACCGAACCCGTGCCCAAGGCCATTGCCGAAGGTTTCGCCGGCAAGGTGTTTGGCCAATTGATGCGGATGAACGAAGGCGAGCGGCAACGCTGCCCCCGCTCGGCGATAGCACCCGGGCTGAAAATGATCGACGCGCAGGAAGTCGAGACCTTGGTTGCCGCGCGCTTGATCACCCCGGGTGCTGAGGGGATACAGGCCGCCATGTTCCGCGGCCCGGTCTGTGTGGTGGCGGCACTGCTGGGTTTTTCCCCAGCACAGGGCCGCATCATGGCCGAGTTGATTGCCGACTTCGTCGCCTGCCTGTCACCGCTCAGCACTCCAGCACAACTGGCCTGCGCCCATACTGCCGCCGAGCAACTGAGCGGTTACTTTATCGAATTGCTAGATGAACAGGCCGACCCAAGCCCCCTGCTCGCCGGCATCCGCCAGCGCTTTGCCTCGGCATCTGCACCGTCTGAATTGCTGGTTGCCAACCTGATCGGCCTGTTCTCCCAAACTTACGACGCCACCGCCGGATTGATCGGCAACGTTATTCTGGCGCTCATGCAAAACCCGTCGCTACGGCGCGATACGCTTCCTCTCGGTGACCTGATCGCGGAGGTTCAACGGTTCGACCCCTCGGTGCAGAACACCCGTCGCTTTGTTGCCGCGCCTTGCGAAATCGAAGGTGTGAGCCTTGATCCTGGTGATGTGATCCTGGTGCTTCTGGCGTCGGCCAATCGCGATCCGCAGCTCAATGACGATCCTGACACCTTCACAGTCAAGCGCCCGGACCGCCGCAGTTTCACGTTCGGCGCAGGCCCTCATCAATGTCCAGGACAGGCGCTGGCCTTGAGTATCGCGATCGCTTCAGTCAGGCAAATACTGGCGGTAAATCCTGTGCTGGATCACTTGGAATGGCGGTACCGTCCTTCCCTTAACGGCCGGGTGCCACTTTTCAAGGATCTGCCGACAGCCTGATAAACATTGCTGATTGCCAAGCGCATCACACTCGTCACTGCCCGCCACGGAACCGAAGGCGCGGTGCCCGGATCACATCAGTATCGACCGCTATCACGCCAGGGATGCACTGATGACCGACCCTCGAGCACTGCGCAGTTTCATCCCGCCCTACATTCTCAACCGCATCATTGCCCACGGTTCGGAGCCGCAGCGCACGGCGGCGATGATCACCCTGCAGCACGTGCAAAACCTGCTGCCCAATCCCGGGCCGCCATCGCGGCCACCGGAGCGGGCGATTCTGCCGTCGCCTGGAAAGCCGGGCGTGGTCCAGCGCAGCCTGCACGACGCGCAGAACAAAATGCTGTTGCCGGGTATGCCGGTGCGCCTGGAAGGCCAGCCGGCCACCGGCGATGCCGCCGTCGATGAAGCCTACGACGCGCTGGGTGCCAGTTATGATTTCTTCTGGAAAGTCCTGGGTCGCGACTCGATTGATAACAAGGGATTTGCCCTGGTTGGCAGCGTGCATTACGGCCAAGGCTACGAAAACGCCTTTTGGAATGGTGCGCAAATGGTCTTCGGCGACGGCGATGGGGAAATCTTCCAGCGCTTCACCCGCTCGCTCGATGTGGTCGCCCATGAGCTCGCCCATGGCGTCACCGAAAGCACAGCCGGGCTGATCTACGCCAACCAGTCCGGTGCCTTGAACGAGTCGCTGTCGGATGTGTTCGGCATCCTCACCAAGCAGTTCGTCCTGGGCCACACCGTCGAGCAGGCGGACTGGCTGATCGGGGCTGACTTGCTGACCGCGAAGGTCAAGGGTCGGGGCCTGCGCTCGATGTCCCATCCGGGCACGGCCTACGACGACCCGCTGCTGGGCAAGGATCCGCAACCGGATCACATGCGTAAATTCGTCATCACTCAGGAGGACAATGGCGGCGTGCACATCAACTCTGGCATTCCCAATCGCGCATTTTATCTGGCGGCCAGAGCACTTGGCGGGTTCGCCTGGAAGAAAGCCGGAGTAATCTGGTACGACGCCCTGTGCGACAAACGCCTGGCCCCGGACGCCAGTTTCGATGCGTTCGCCCGACTGACCGTCGACCATGCCGGCCAACGCTTCGGAACGCGAGAAGTCGAGGCCGTACGCCAAGGCTGGGCTCAAACAGGCATCGACATCACGGAGACCCTATGAAGACCCTGCCAACATTGGGCGACGACGCCCGCGTTCGCCTCTCCCGCCAGGGCGGTTTCGCGCCGATTCACGCCTTGAGCCGCCCAAGGGAAATTGAGTTCGCGCAATGCGACATCAGCCAGCGCACGCGCATTTGCTCGGTACTGGAGGGTTGCCTGACGCTGGACAGCAGCGTGTCCGGGCGTGGCGACCAGCGCTTTTATCAAATAGAGGTGAATTACCGGCTGGGCGAGCAGGAAGACCAGATGGTGCTCAAAGTCCCGGAAGATCAAGCGCCGGGAGAGCTGGTACACCTTTGGGATACGGGACAACTGCTGTAACTCCCCCCTACATCACAACCGCCCAAAGTAGCAGCTGCCGAAGGCTGCGTTCGGCTGCGAAGCAGTCGTAGATCCGGCGTGGGTGTTTTACCTGGGAATCCGTGAGCTCTGGTTTTACGACTGCTGCGCAGCCGAACGCAGCCTTCGGCAGCTGCTACGAGTGACATCCGTGCCCGGTTCAATCATCCCGCGTCAGTACTTCCAGCAGCTCGATTTCAAAAATCAGGTTCGAATTCGGCGGGATCTTGCCCATCGTGCGTTCGCCATAGGCCAAGTGCGCCGGCACCATTAATTTGCGCTTACCGCCAACCTGCATCCCCATGAGGCCCTGGTCCCAACCCTTGATCACCCGACCAGTGCCAATCACACACTGAAAAGCCTTGCCGCGACTGTAGGAAGAGTCGAACTCAGTGCCATCTTCCAGCCAGCCACGGTATTGGGTGGTGATCAATGCGCCTTTGACGGCGGCTTTACCCTCACCCAACTGAAGATCGATTACTTGAAGTTCGTCATTCATTAAGTTCATTCGTATGCTCATTTGCCCAGCGGCCTGATGGGCGCCGTTTTCCCAGATTTTTCCGCGGATGGCAACCATTGTCGTCTCCGGACTCGGCGACATATCGGTACCAACCTTGGTGTCGAGCACTCACTCCCACATTAATCTGCGTCGCACGCGAATTACGTATTCGGCATAAGTCCATGTGGGAGTCAGCCTGCTGGCGATGGCGGTGTTTCAGCCAGCACCGATGCTGGATGTGCCGACCTCATCGCGAGCAGGCTCAAACAGTGATTTGAGTAATACACAGTATTTGCGTCCCACCACGAGATTGCCCTCCATAATCCCCCACAGTGTTTCAGACTCGTCCTACATCAATCAAATGCGCTTTGATATAGCGTCCGCATCGCTATCAAAAAATGAAACAAGGACGCTCATGGCCCGCAGAAACGACGTACCTCGGATTAAAAACCCACCCTCAGGCGACGGGCACCACGTAACCAGCCGCTTCATGACCACCACCGAACTGGCGGAGCGGGACGCCAGGCAAAAAGCATATGAAGACATGTTGGCGCGACAACAGGCACATGAAGACCACCTCATCAGGCAACCTCATAAACAGGAACAACCAAACCCAATAGGTTGCGTGTTCGCCAAAAGCTGCAAACTCGCCAATGGCGTAATCAATCATGACAACCCCACCGGGTTTGTTCCGGTGGAGGAACTGAACAACTACGGACAACTCTGCCTACTGGGTGGCCGTAAAACGGATGCATCGGGAAACATTCCGCTCCAAAAAATCGGTGGCAGCAAGTTACCCGCTGCACTGGGGGCGCTGCTGCTAGGTCAGTCCGGTGTTTCTGGCACCGGGACGGGTGCTGCGGGGACCACAGGCATAGTGACGGGTGGTGTCGCTGCTGGCGCGCTGGTAGGAATTGTTGCACTGCTCTGGCCGTCGACTTTGGGGGACAGCGCCCTGTACACGGAAGAACAACTCAAGTCACTCAAGCGAGGCCGTACACGTGTCCGGCTTCACATAGAACAACAAGCCGATGGCACCCTGAAGGGATACGGCTACAACACCCAGAAGCGCAGCGATTGGGAAATGATTCCTGTACTGCAGTTCGTAGATCGAGGCTCTCAGCTAGTCGCTGACTTTGGCAATGGGACAACGCTTATATGGACTCCAGCCGTTGACCCGTCAAACACCTCCTCCATTCCACCGCTGGAAAGTGCCCCGCAACCCCCCCACATCTGGATTTATCCGCCTACCGAACAGGCAGATAACATCATCGTCGACCCGATCTATCCGCCTGAGTACAGCGACTTTATCCTGGTGTTTCCGGCTGACTCAGGTATCAAACCGCTCTATATTGTTCTGAACCTGGTGTTCGATGCGGCCAGTTACCATGGCAAAACAGATACACCAATCAAAAGCAAAGGTCCTACCAATGGACAGGTAGCACTCGAAAACTCAGTACAGGTGAAACCTACATCACCACGAAGGATTGGCGTCGACCCAGACACAAATGAGTTTGTTGTCTTTGACCAAACTGGAGGGGATATTTACCACGGCCACGTCAGGCAATGGGACAAACTCCACCAAGACATGAAGAACGCACTGCTCAAAGCAAAGAAAGTAAACAACAAAGGCAATATTTTGGGAGTAAAGAAGTGAGCCTTCTCTATCAAGATCCATCAACGAGCCACGATGAAGCAAAGCGGCTTCTTGCTAGCGGCGTGGATACCAAAGTTAGTATCGCGCTGATTTCGATCGGTCTGAATGAAGGTGACAGAACCTGGGCTGAGAACACATGCCTTAAGCACCTCGTAAGTGGAACTGAATCGGTTGCAGCATCCGCCGTCACCGCTCTTGGTCATATAGCTCGCAGGCATGGAAAACTGGACAAAATAGCGGTCCTTCCGGCGCTCGAAACCGTAAAGCTGAAATTTCCTTCCTTGGAAGGAATTGTTGCGGACACGCTCGACGATATTGACGTATTTGCCTGACCCGCCGAGCGTTAAAACGAAGGACACCAAAAAACAATATCGGTTGCGTGATCAGGTATTGAGTCACAACCAGGTCGAGTTAGGCGATCAGTCTTTGCGTTGACCGAAAGAAAACCCGTTAAAAGTATGAGTGCAGCAGTGGCAGTAAGGCGTCATGTGCTCGGCTTTCAATTCAGGATTGACGATTTGCAGACGCTTACGCTCATCAACATACAAACCACTGAAGTAACTCGACTCTCCCAAGCACACAAACTGCTCCCGCCTGTCCTCATGTAGCGCAACCATCCAGAATATAGGCTCTGGACGGTCGAGACGGGATACTGCTTCGCTATAGATTTCATCCCATTGCCCTCCAACTCGGGATAGCAGGAAACGAAACAACGGTGTGTAATCCAGACCATGCCGGCTTTTGCCACGCATCGAACCACGTGATGACGGATTGTTGAGTTCAGCCTTGGTATGGCGTTGCTGCCGGTATTCACCAAAGTGGCCGTTCAGGCGAACACCCCAGGTACGGGTGTTGATCTTGCGATAGAGGGGTTTCTTTTACAACGAATGCTCCTGATATGCAGTCATTTGAACAGCGCGCTCGTTTTACATGAACCATGTTGTCAATGAACATCACACCATCGTCGCCATTTGTTTCAGGCGCTCAACGATGAGCCGGCGTGCTGAATGAGATCGCCATTGCGGGCAGGCCCACATTGATCTGCGTCGCGCGCAAATTCTGTATTCGGCATGAATGCGTTTGCGCAGGTTGAAGTCCAACTCAAGCGTCGCTATGACCTCATCCCCAATCTGGTGACGACTGCCAAAGGCTATCTTTCCCACGAACGCGACACGTTTGAAGCCGTCACTGCCGCGCGTAACACTGCGCTGGCCGGCCTGAAAGCAGCCAAGGCACAACCGGGTGATGCGCAGACAATCGCACAATTAAGTTTGGCCGATGATGCACTCAACAGTGCCATGGGACGCTTGACTGTCACCTTCGAAGCCTATCCCGAACTTCGGGCCGTAGAGGCGATGCAACAACTGAGTGAAGAAATCAGCAGCACCGAAAACAAAGTGGCGTACGCCCGCCAGTTTTTCAACGATTCGGTACTGAGCTACAACAATCTCAAGCAAAGCTTCCCCGCCGTGCTACTGGCTGCCAGCTTCGGCCATGGCGCCGACGCCAAACCACTTGAGTTTTCCGACACTGCGTCCATTCAACAGGCGCCCGAGGCTTCCTTCTGATTCTCTCGCCCACGGATGGCCCGATGAATTTTTTTGAGGTAAAACGGTAGCCGAAACACTCGATGGACGTCCGATCGTAGAAAGAGGCCGTACGCGAGAGGAAAAACGCTTGATCAACATCGTCGAGGAAATGGCGATCGCTTCAGGTGTGTCTGCACCTCGGCTCTACTTGTTGCCGGACGAGGGGATCAACGCTTTCGCAGCCGGTTTCCACTCAAAAGACGCAGTGATCGGCGTGACGCAAGGGGCGATATCACTGCTCACAAGGGAAGAAATGCAAGGTGTGATCGCCCATGAATTCAGAAATATCTACAACGGAGACATGCGCCTCAGCATGCAAACGCTGGCTGTCTACGGCGGATTGATAACACTTGGCCTCCTGGGAGGCTTGCTGATCGGAAGTAAAATGGGGGTGATTGTCGTATTGATGGGCGTTGTGTTGACAATCGCGGGGTTTACCGGAAGTTTTTTTGTCAGGCTCATCGAAGCCGCCGTTAACCGGCAGCGCGAATTTCTGGCCGACGCAACGGCAGTGCAGTACACCCGCGATCCACAAAGCCTCGCCGGAGCGCTGAAAAAAATCGGTGGTTACGCAGGCTCGGCTATCTGCGCCAAAAAAGCGCGCAAATATAAGCACCTGTATTTCGCTACTGGCGTGTCGACCGCCATGAAGGGCTGGTTTGCCTCCCATCCTGACCTGAGTGAACGCATTCAGCGGATCGATCCGCAATGGGATGCCGTGTAGCCCGAAGAGCTCTGACTTTCACATTAATCCGCCTCACGCATCAATACATGCCAACTATGCAATTAACATATCGATCCCCCTGCTCCACCATTCGCCCCAATAAGAACCGTGCGCCGCGACCAGGCAGCGCACGTCATAAAAGCGGTGGAGTATTTATCGATGACAGCCTCAATCCCGCGCGGACGTTCTCGCGCCAGCGCTATTTTCCGGGTCACCTCGGGTAACTTCCTCGAACAGTTCGACTTTTTCCTTTTCGGCTTCTACGCCACACAGATCGCTGCGGTTTTCTTCCCGGCCAGCAGCGAGTTCGCCTCGTTGATGATGACCTTCGCCGTGTTCGGCGCCGGTTTCCTGATGCGTCCGCTGGGCGCCGTGGTGCTGGGTGCATACATCGATGATGTGGGTCGGCGCAAAGGGCTGATCGTCACCCTATCAATCATGGCCAGCGGCACGATTCTGATTGTGCTGGTGCCCGGGTACGAAACCATCGGCCTGTTCGCCCCGGCGCTGGTGCTGATTGGCCGGTTGCTGCAAGGGTTTTCAGCCGGTGCGGAAATGGGCGGAGTCTCGGTCTACCTCTCGGAGATCGCCACGCCGGGCAACAAAGGCTTTTTTACCAGTTGGCAGTCAGCCAGCCAGCAAGTGGCGATCATCGTCGCGGCAGCGTTGGGCTATGGCTTGAACCAATGGCTGGCGCCGTCGGAGATTGCCGACTGGGGCTGGCGGATTCCGTTTTTCGTCGGTTGCATGATCGTGCCGTTCATTTTCTTCCTGCGCCGTAACCTGGAAGAGACCGAAGAGTTCGCCGCCCGCAAAACCCGCCCGAGCATGGGCGAGGTGTTCCGCACACTGGCGCAGAACTGGGTGATCGTGTTTGCCGGGATGATGATGGTCGCCCTGACGACCACGGCGTTTTACCTGATCACGGTGTACGCGCCGACCTTCGGCAAAACCGTGCTGCACCTGAGCACGTCCGATGCGTTGTTAGTCACCCTGCTGGTGGGCGTGTCGAATTTCTTCTGGCTACCGATTGGCGGCGCCCTCTCCGACCGCGTCGGTCGTCGTCCGGTGCTGATCGCCATGGCCCTGCTGGCGCTGGCCACGACCTATCCAGCGCTGTCGTACCTGGTGCAGGCACCGAGCTTCATCAACATGCTGCTGGTGCTGCTGTGGCTGTCGTTCATTTATGGCCTGTACAACGGCGCGATGATTCCGGCGCTGACCGAAATCATGCCGGTTGAAGTGCGGGTCGCGGGTTTTTCTCTGGCCTACAGCCTGGCCACGGCCGTGTTTGGCGGATTCACCCCGGCGATGTCGACCTTCCTGATCCAGTACAGCGGCGACAAAGCCGCGCCCGGCTACTGGATGAGTTTCGCCGCGCTCTGTGCGTTGTGCGCGACGCTGTACCTCTACCGCCGCGCCAGCGGTCGCCTGCAACCTGTCCTTTCGTGAACCTGCCTGATTAGAGAAACGCCATGAAAAAGCTATTCAACGTTGCTGCACTGGGATTGCTCGTCAGCCTCGCCTTGAGCACCGCCGCCCAAGCCGAAGAGATACGCGTGATGACGTCCGGTGGTTTCACCGCCGCATACAAGATCCTCGGCCCGAAATTCGCCGCTTCCACCGGCAACACCCTCGACACCGCCCTCGGCCCATCCATGGGCAAAGCCCCGGAGGCGATCCCCAATCGCCTGGCTCGCGGTGAACAAGCCGACGTGGTGATCATGGTTGGCTATGCGCTCGACGAGTTGATCAAGCAAGGCAAGGTCGACCCGGCATCGCGGGTCGAACTGGCGGATTCACGTATTGGCCTGGTGGTGCGCGAAGGGGCGCCGAAACCGGATATCAGCTCGGTCGACAACCTGAAAAAGACCCTGCTCGACGCCCGCTCCGTGGCGTATTCCGACAGCGCCAGTGGCGTGTACATCGAGCAGCAGTTGTTCAAGCGGCTGGGGATCGAAGACCAGCTTAAAGCCAAGTCGACGATGGTGCCGAAAATCCCTGTGGGTTCGGTGATTGCCACCGGCGACTATCAGTTGGGCTTCCAGCAGGTCAGCGAACTGCTGCCGGTGCCAGGGGTAAGTTTTGTCGCGAAGATTCCGGAATCGGTGCAGTCGGTGACCCGTTTCGCCGCCGGCATCCCGGTCGGCGCGAAACACCCGGCGCAGGCCAAGGCATTGCTGGCGTACATGGCATCGGCCCAGGCGCAAGCGGACGTCAAAGCCACCGGCCTGGATTCGGTCAGCCGCTGACCGTGGGTGGCTGAACTTTCATTTCCACCACCAGCCGTTCCAGTTCAAGGGCTGCCGGGGTCAGGGTGCGACCCCGGCGTTTGATCAAGCCAACGCTGCGCATTACCTGCGGATCGGTCAGCGGCACCCGCGTCAGAATCGGGTGGTCCGCTGCCGGCATCGCCATCAACGGCACCGCCGCCACCCCGAGCCCCGCCTCAACAAGACCGATCATGGTCGTCACATGCCGGGTTTCGCAGATGCTTGGGCGCTGCGGCACCACGCCGGTCAACGCCTGATCGAGCAAAAACCGGTTACCCGAGGTCTTGTCCAGCGAAATGTAATCCTGCTGATAGAACTCGTCCCACGTCACGCTTTTGCGGCTCGCCAATGGATGATCGCGCCGGCAAGCGACCACGTAACCTTCCTGCACCAACGGCTCAAAATCCACTTCGGCCTCCAGCGTGCCCATGAAACTCAGGCCGAAATCCGCTTCGCCATTGACCACCGCACTCAGCACCTCATGGGCACTGGAGTCGAGCACTTTGACCTTGATCCGCGGAAACTGCCGGTGGTAATGCGCGATGACCCTCGGCATGAAGTAATACGCTGCCGACGGTACGCAAGCCACGGTGACATGGCCCAGCCGCGTCGAGGCCACTTCGCTGATGCCCAGCAACGCCACGTCGAGATCGTCCAGCAAGCGCTCGACGCTCGGCATGAAGCCGCGCCCGGCCTGCGTCAGGCTGACCTTGCGGGTGGTGCGCTCGAACAACCGGACACCAAGGGCATCCTCGAGTTTTTCAATGCGCCGGCTCAGGGCGGGCTGGGAGATGCGTACCGTGTCGGCAGCCTTGCGAAAGCTGCCTTGCTCGACCACGGCGCGGAAGGCTTGCAGATCGTTAAGGTCGAAATTGATGGCCATGGGGCGAACTCGGCGCTCGGATCAGATTGATCCGCTTATTCTATAAATGTAACCAATTAATGCAAAATGTAACAACTAAGTTCAAGCGCTATGCTGACGCGACCGGGCCGAGCCTTTATCCTTGTCGCCCCCCGCCGTACCGAGTTGATGGAGTTTTCGCCATGCCCCATGAAGGCAGTCTGTTGCAAGCCGCAGTCGTATTTCTGCTCGCGGCCGTGCTCACCGTCCCCCTCGCCAAGCGCCTGCAATTGGGCGCGGTGCTGGGTTATCTGTTTGCGGGGGTGATGATCGGCCCATCCGTGCTGGGATTTGTCACCAACCCGGAGAGCGTTGCTCACATCTCGGAACTCGGCGTGGTCCTGCTGCTGTTTGTCATTGGCCTTGAGTTGTCGCCGCGGCGCTTGTGGGTGATGCGCAAGTCGGTGTTCGGCGTCGGTCTGGCGCAGGTGCTGCTGACGGGTACAGTGCTCGGCGTGCTGGCGCTGTATGTGTTCGGGCAACCGTTGAACAGTGCGATCGTGCTCGGCCTGGGCCTGGCCCTGTCGTCCACCGCGTTCGGCTTGCAGAGCCTGGCGGAGCGCAAGGAACTGACCAGCCCCCACGGGCGCCTGGCCTTTGCGATTCTGTTGTTCCAGGACATTGCCGCGATCCCGTTGATTGCCATGGTGCCGCTGCTGGCCGGCAGTGATCAAAACACCACTGCCGCCGACGATGTCAATCAGGGCCTGCGTGTGCTGGTCAGCATTGCCATTGTGGTGATCGGCGGGCGCTACCTTCTGCGCCCGGTGTTCCGCATAGTGACCAAAAGCGGCCTGCCGGAAGTGTCCACCGCAACGGCTTTGCTGGTGGTGATGGGCACTGCGTGGTTGATGGATCTGGCGGGCATTTCCATGGCCCTCGGCGCCTTTCTGGCCGGCCTGCTGCTGGCGGACTCCGAATACCGCCATGAGCTGGAATCGCAGATCGAACCGTTCAAGGGACTGCTGCTGGGATTGTTCTTCATGAGCGTGGGCATGGGCGCGAACCTCGGCCTGTTGCTGCGCGAGCCCATCGTGGTGCTGGGTCTGACGGTCTTGCTGATCGCCGTGAAGTTACCGCTGCTCTTTATCGTTGGTCGCCTGGCCGGTGCCTTGAACAAGGTCAGCGCGATTCGCCTCGGCATTGTGCTCGCCGCCGGCGGTGAGTTTGCCTTTGTGGTGTTCAAGATCGGCCGTGACCATGGGCTGTTCGACCCGCGGCTGTACGACTTGCTGGTGCTGGCGATCACCCTGTCCATGGCGCTGACGCCTCTGTTGCTGTTGGTATGCGCGCGTATGGTGAGCCCCAAAGTGCAACCGGTGGTCGTGCCAGAGAAGTTTCGCGAAATCGACGCCGATGAACCCCGCGTAGTGATCGCCGGTATGGGCCGGATGGGCCAGATTGTGGCGCGTATCCTGCGGGCGCAGAACATCAAGTTCGTGGCCCTCGACACTTCGGTGGAAACCATCGAGCTGTCGCGCAGCTTCGGTGGCGTACCGGTGTTTTACGGCGACCCGATGCGCCCTGAAATCCTCAGCGCAGCCAAGGTCGGGGAAGCCGAATTCTTTGTCATCGCCACTGACGATCCCGACACCAACATCAAGACCGCCGAACTGGTGCACAAGCTTTATCCGCACATCAAAATCATCGCCCGCGCACGTAACCGTCAACACGTGCACCGGCTGGTGGATTTGGGTGCCCACGCGGTGCGTGAGACCTTCTATTCCAGCCTGGAAATGAGCCGACAAACGCTGATCGGCCTGGGCTTGACCCAGGCCCAGGCCGATGCGCGGATCCAGCGTTTCAAGCATCACGACGAACAGGTGCTCGAAGCCCAGCACGCAATTTACGACGACGCGGTGAAGGTCAAGCAGACGGCACAGGAAGCACGGGCGGAACTGGCGAGGTTGTTTGAGTCGGATCAGCTGGAAGAGCAGGCGGAAAAAAATTGAGTAGTCTGTAAGAAAGTCATCGCGAGCAAGCTCGCTCCCACATTGATTGTGTGTCGCTCACACATCGCCTGTGGGAGCGGGCTTGCCCGCGATGAACGATAACGCGGCGTATCGGATCAATAACGAACTTAAAGGACCCCCAATGGCAGCCGAACAATCCGCCCCCGCCCTCAAGGAAATCTTCAACGCCGAACGCCTCCAGCACATCGCCACCGAAATGACGGCGGTCTATCCCGCGTTCGATGCCGAAGCCTTCCTCAAACTGGCCAAGACCGGCCTGGCGGATCTGTCGGTGATGCAACGCATGGCCCGCGTCAGCGAATGCCTGCATGCGGTGTTGCCACTGGGTTACGAAGCATCGCTTGAACTGTTGCGCGCTCTCGCCCCGCGCCTTAACAGCGGCTTCGTCAGCATGTGCCTGCCGCAGTATGTGGCGGCTTACGGCGCGGATCGCTTCGACGTGTCGATGGACGCGCTCAAGTACTTCACAGCCTTCGGCTCTTCTGAATTTGCCATTCGCCACTTCCTGCGCAGCGATCTCGAACGCTCGTTGAAGCTGATGCACGACTGGTCACTGGACGACAACGAGCATGTCCGGCGCCTGGCCAGCGAAGGTTGCCGGCCACGCCTGCCGTGGTCGTTTCGCCTGGAACAGGTTCAGGCCGACCCGCGTCTGGCCGCGAACATCCTCGACAACCTCAAGGCGGACGGCAGCCTTTACGTGCGCAAGTCGGTGGCCAACCACCTCAACGACATCACCAAGGACCATCCCGAATGGGTGCTGGACCTGATCGAAGGCTGGTCGCTGGACAACAAACACACCGCATGGATCGCCAAACACGCACTGCGCAGCCTGATCAAACAGGGCAACCTGCGGGCGTTGGCCATCATCGGCGCGGGTGGCAAGCCTGAAGTCGAGATCGTCGATGTGCAAATCAACCCACCAGCGATTGGCCTTGGGGAAAAAATCACCCTGTCCTTTGCCGTCAAATCCACGGTCGCGGACAGCCAGCGACTGGTGATCGATTACGCCATCGACTACGTGAAAGCCAACGGCTGCACCTCGGCCAAGGTGTTCAAGCTCAAGGCCCTGACGCTGCCCGGTAATGGCACGGAACGTCTGAGCCGTGGCCAGCACATCAAGGAGCTGACCACACGCCGGCATTACGCCGGTCGCCACGCCGTGCACATCATGGTTAACGGCGAAAAACTGGCCAGCACAGCCTTCGAAATTCTCCCCTGAACGAACCCCCGTAGGAGCTGCCGCAGGCTGCGATCTTTTGACTCCGTTTTTTAAGAACAAGATCAAAAGATCGCAGCCTGCGGCAGCGCCTACACGGGGTTCTGTCCGAGCAGCAATTCTTGTTCGCGCTCACACAACTCCACCACGTAATCCCACATCACCCGCAACCGCACGGACTTGTGCAACTCGCGGCGGGTGCTGATCCAGTAACTGCGCAAAATGCTTTCATCGGGAAACAGCGGCACCAATCCGGGATCATCGCTCGCCATGTAGCACGGTAAAACGGCAATGCCCAAACCTGCGCGTGCCGCCTGTTGCTGGGCGATAACGCTGGTGCTGTGAAAGACCACCTGCGGGTTGCGGCAGAAGCTGTTGAGGAACATCAGTTCCTGGCTGAACAGCAAGTCGTCGACGTAGCCAATCCACGCGTGTCGCCCCAGGTCTTCGCGGCTACCCAGCGCTGGCGAGCGGTCGAGGTAGTCCTGGCTGGCGTACAGCGCCAGGCGATAATCCGTGAGTTTGCGCGTGACCAGCATGTCGGCCGATGGGCGTTCGAGGTGGATGCTGATCTCCGCCTCGCGGTTGAGAATGCTGACAAACCGCGGCACCGCCACCAGCTCCACTTCCAGCCCTGGGTAGCGCTCGAACAGGCCGTTCATCCGCGAAGACAGGAACATGATGCCCAACCCTTCGGTGACCCCCACGCGGATTTTCCCAAGCGGCGCCGTGGACTGGGTGATTTCTTCCTCGGCCAGCAGCGCGACATTTTCCATCGCTTCGGCATGCTTGAGCAGCGCTTCGCCCGACGGGGTCAGTTCATAACCTTGGGCATGCTGCACGAACAACGCAGTACCGAGACTTTTTTCGATGGCCTCGATGTGCCGCGCCACGGTGGCGTGGGTGGTGTTCAGACGCCGGGCAGCGGTGAGCAAACGCCCGCTGCGCTGCAACTCGAGAAAAAACCGTAGGTCATTCCAGTCGAACATCGTCCATCCTTAGGTCGTCGTTGTTTAAAAACGCACAGCCGCTGCGCAAAAACTAACATTCTTTTGACGAAAGCTAACAACTAGGATGACCGACAACAAGAACAACAAGACGAGGTCAGGGATGCAGTCTTCCCTTGATGAATACGATTACATCGTGGTCGGGGCCGGACCTGCCGGGTGTTTGCTGGCCAATCGGCTGTCAGCCAACCCGCAGCACCGGGTGCTGCTGCTCGAAGCCGGTGGTCGCGACAACTATGCATGGATTCACATCCCCGTGGGTTACCTGTTCTGCATCGGCAACCCGCGCACCGACTGGTGCTTCAAGACCGAAGCGCAACCGGGCCTGCAAGGCCGCGCCCTGAGTTACCCGCGCGGCAAAGTGCTGGGCGGCTGCTCGTCCATCAACGGCATGATCTACATGCGCGGCCAGGCCGGCGATTACGATGGTTGGGCGGCCGACGGCAATCCCGGGTGGCGCTGGCAGGACGTGCTGCCGCTGTTCAAGAAAAGCGAAAACCACTTTGCCGGCGACTCCGAGTTTCACGGTGCCAGCGGCGACTGGCGAGTCGAACGCCAGCGCCTGTCATGGCCGATTCTCGATGCCTTCCGCAGCGCCGCCGAGCAAAGCGGCATCGCCAGCATCGATGACTTCAACCAGGGCGACAACGAAGGCTGCGGTTACTTCCAGGTCAATCAAAAGGCCGGGATTCGCTGGAACGCGGCGAAAGCCTTCCTCAAGCCGGTCCGCAACCGCCCCAACCTGACCGTATTAACCGGCGTCGAAGTCGACCGCGTATTACTGGAAAACGGCCGCGCATCAGCGGTCAGTGCCCGCTGGCAAAACCAGGCGAAGACGTTCAAGGCACGCAAGGAGATCGTCCTGTGCGCGGGTTCCGTGGGCTCACCGAGCATTCTGCAACGCTCCGGCATCGGCCCTCGCCCGCTGCTGCAACGCCTGGGCATCGGCGTCGCCCATGAGCTGTCCGGCGTCGGCGGCAATCTGCAGGACCACTTGCAACTACGGCTGATCTACAAACTGGAAAACGCCCGCACGCTCAATCAGATCGCCGGCAGCCTGTGGGGCAAGATGGGCATGGGCCTGCGTTACCTGTATGACCGCAGTGGCCCGTTATCGATGGCGCCAAGCCAACTCGGCGCGTTCGCCCGCTCAGGTCCGGAGCAGACCTCGGCCAACCTTGAATACCACGTGCAACCGCTGTCGCTTGAGCGTTTTGGTGAACCGCTACACGCGTTCCCGGCGTTCACCGCGTCGGTGTGTGACTTGCGTCCGCAAAGCCGTGGCCGGGTGGAAATCCGCTCTGCGAACCCGCAGGAAGCGCCGCTGATACAGCCTAATTACCTGAGCCACCCGGAAGATTTGCGGGTCGCCGCCGATGCGATTCGCCTGACCCGGCGCATCGTCGCCGCCCCGGCCCTGAAGGCGTTCAAACCGGTTGAATACCTGCCCGGTGACCGCCTGCAAAACGAAGAACAACTGCACGAAGCCGCCGCGCGAATTGGCACGACGATTTTCCATCCGGTCGGCACGTGCCGCATGGGCAATGACGCCGACGCCGTGGTCGACGCCGAGCTGCGCGTGCACGGCATCCCCGGTTTGCGCATCGCCGACGCCTCGATCATGCCGCGCATCACCTCGGGCAATACCTGTTCGCCTACGCTGATGATCGCGGAGAAAGCGGCGCAGCTGATCCTCAACATAGCTGTAAACACCAACCCTGTGGGAGCGGGCTTGCCCGCGATGACGGTATGACATTCAAAATTCATGCTGGCTGATCCACCGCTATCGCGGGCAAGCCCGCTCACACAAGGACATCACTAGCTTCACGGACATCGAACATCACCCCTGCAAGGAATACGCAACATCAGTGGAACAACAAAAACAATCACTGTGAGGGATACCGATATGTCAGAACACGCTCAACCCCTGGAAGCCGTGCGCAGCGCCGGCACCAGCCAGGAAACCCAGAAAGTCATCTTCGCCTCGTCGCTCGGCACGGTGTTCGAGTGGTATGACTTTTTCCTTTATGGCGCCCTCGCGGCGGTGATCAGCAAGCAGTTTTTTGCCGGGGTCAACGACACCACAGCGTTCATTTTCGCTCTGATGGCCTTCGCCGCCGGGTTCATCGTCAGACCGTTCGGTGCCTTGGTGTTCGGTCGGTTGGGGGACATGATCGGACGCAAATACACCTTCCTCGCAACCATCGTCCTCATGGGCCTGGCGACCTTCTGTGTCGGCTTGCTGCCGACCTACGCCAGCATCGGCATCGCCGCGCCAATCATCCTCGTCGTGTTGCGCATGCTCCAGGGGCTGGCCCTGGGCGGTGAATACGGCGGCGCCGCGACTTACGTGGCAGAGCACGCGCCCATTGGCAAACGCGGTTTCCATACCAGCTGGATTCAATCCACCGCTACCCTCGGCCTGTTGTTGTCGCTACTGGTGGTGCTCGGTTGCCGCTACTTCACGGGTGATCAGTTCGAAGTCTGGGGCTGGCGCATTCCGTTCCTGTTTTCGATCATTCTGCTGGGCATTTCGACCTGGATTCGCCTGAGTCTGCACGAATCGCCGGCCTTCGTGAAAATGAAGGAAGAAGGCAAGCTCTGCAAATCGCCTATCCGTGATTCGTTCGGCAAATGGGAAAACCTCAAGGTCGTGCTGATCGCCCTGTTCAGCATCAACGCCGGGCAAGCCGTGACCTTCTATGCGGCGCAGTTCTACGTACTGTTCTTCCTCACCCAGTTCCTGAAAATGGACCCGGCCGTGGCCAACGGCCTGCTGATCGTCAGCGTGACCATCGGCGCGCCATTCTTCATTTTCTTCGGCTGGCTGTCGGACAAGGTCGGGCGTAAACCCATACTGATGCTCGGCCTGTTGCTGGCCACGGTGCTGTACTTCCCGATCTTCAAGACCCTGGCCCACTACGCTAACCCGGCCATCGACCTGGCCAGTCGTCAGGCGCCGATCACCGTACTGGCCGACCCGGCCACCTGCACCTTCCAGTTCGACCCGGTGGGCAAGGCGAAATTTGACAGCCCGTGCGACAAGGTCAAGACCTTCCTGGTCAAGCAAGGCCTGCCTTACCAGAGCGCCGCGGCCCCGGCTGGCAGCGGTGTGCAAGTCAGCGTCGGTGACGTGAAAATCGACGGCTTCGACGAGGCAGCCCTGCGTGGCGCGGTGACCCTCGCCGGCTACCCGCAACAGGCTGACATGCAGCAGATCAACAAACCGATGATCGTGGCATTGATCGTTGCGCTGATCATCATCTCGGCCATGTGCTACGGCCCGTTGGCGGCATTGATGGTCGAACTGTTCCCGACCCGCATCCGCTACACCTCGATGTCGCTGCCCTACCACATCGGCAACGGCTGGTTCGGCGGGTTCCTGCCGACCGTGTCGTTTGCCCTGGTGGTGTACACCGGGGACATCTTCTACGGGCTGTGGTATCCGGTGCTGATCACCGGGGTGAGCCTGGTGGTTGGGATGATTTGTCTGCGTGAGACGCGCAACGTGGATCTGGACAAGAACTGACAGCCACCCTAAAAAAACGCCCCGCACAAGCGGGGCGTTTTGGTTAATCTGATCCAAAGGCTCAACAGCACTCACCCGACCGAGGCACCGGCATGATCATTTCCTCTGCATCCGATTATCGCGAGGCAGCACGTCGCAAACTCCCACGCTTTTTATTCGATTACATTGATGGCGGCGCCTATGCAGAGCACACCCTGCGCGCCAACAGCGCCGACCTGACCGGCATCAGCCTGCGCCAACGCATCCTGAAAAACGTCGAAACCCTGAGCCTTGAAACCACCCTCTTCGATCAACCGCTTTCCATGCCGATCGTCCTCGCGCCCGTGGGTCTGACAGGCATGTTCGCCCGCCGCGGTGAAGTGCAGGCGGTGAAGGCGGCGCAAAACAAGGGCATTCCCCTGTGCCTATCCACGGTCTCGGTCTGTTCGATCGAAGAAGTCGTGGCGCAGAGCGAGCAAGCCATCTGGTTTCAGCTGTACGTCTTGAAGGACCGCGGCTTCATGCGCAATGCCTTGGAGCGGGCAAAGGCAGCCGGGGTGAAGAACCTGGTATTTACTGTCGACATGCCCACCCCCGGCGCCCGCTACCGTGATGCGCATTCGGGTATGTCCGGGCCCTTTGCGTCATCGCGACGCATGCTCCAGGCCATGACCCGGCCCGACTGGGCGTTCAACGTCGGCCTCATGGGCCGCCCGCATGATCTGGGGAACATCTCCAAATACCTCGGCAAAGCCGTGACGCTCGAAGACTACATGGGCTGGCTGGCCAACAATTTCGACCCGTCGATCAGCTGGAGCGATCTGGAATGGATTCGCGATTTCTGGAAAGGTCCGATGATCATCAAAGGCATTCTCGATCCGCAGGATGCCAAGGACGCCGTGAGCTTCGGCGCCGACGGCATTGTCGTGTCGAACCATGGAGGCCGGCAGCTGGACGGCGTGCTTTCGACCACCAAGGCATTGCCGCCCATCAAGCAGGCCATCGGCGATGACCTGACGGTGCTGGTCGATTCGGGCATCCGTTCGGGGCTGGACGTTGTGCGCATGCTGGCACTGGGTGCCAAAGGCGTTTTGCTGGGACGTTCGATGGCTTACGCGCTGGCGGCCGATGGTCAGCGCGGGGTGGAAAACATGCTGGATATTTTCGCCAGGGAAATGCGCGTGGCGATGACGTTGACCGGCGTGACTTCGATTGGTCAGATCGATGGAACGACGTTAGTGCAGGCTGCCAACGCCAATGCTTTAAATGCTTAAAAGTTTGACTTCACGATGATTGGAGGCAGATCTACATCTACCTCCCCTCTCTTCACCGTGTAACTTTGAACAACACTGAACACATCACACGGCAGTGATCTCAATTTTTATGAAAGCATTCAAACACCCGAACACTTTATTAAGTACGCTCGACCTCAGAAAAGAAACTATTTTTACGAAAATAGCTGATAGTTCTCTCCCACGCCACAGTCATTGCCTGCTGTACATCTGCATGGCATGAACTGCTTTCATATAGTTTTTCGAATTGGTTATAGCAACCTATAAAGTCCTTCACTTCCCCCTGCGACTGTAAATCAAACTCCAATTTAAGCGACGCATCCAATTGATTAGCCGTCCATAGCACCTCATGAACTCCATGACCCCCGTCATAATTCAAGAACATCAACGCCCCCATCAAGACATGGCGCATATCCAAACCCAGGTTTTGCTTGCCGTTCAAATAGGATGCCCAATGCAAAATAACGCCCGCCGAGCCCGACACGCCTCCAACATACGGCAAACCAGATTCAAGAGCGGTTAGTGCTTCCGGACTTATGTTAGTAAAATCAGGTCGATAACTCATCGCTGGGCGTCTGGATGAAACCATCCAATCGTTTGCTAGAACTGGTGGCTGATGAGACTGGGTAGTCCCCGCGGTGGGAATACTATAATCAAGTGCAGGTCCTGGACTTTTTAAACGATTAACCGCTGGCACGATTACTTTTTTGTAGTTACTTGATGCCGTAGCCATCCAAGGTGCCATTAGGTCAGAGGACGCCCTTGAATTCTCATCTCGAACCTGCATGGAATCACCAATCTTCACCAAAAGATACTGAATCAATATGACATCAATACCATCCACAGGTGGAGACCTTAATAACGCATTTAATGATGCGAGCAAGTCACTTGGATTTTCAGCTTTTAAAAAATCACCCAACGTTGGCTTTAGTTCGCCCCAGAATCTTTGATCATCCCTAACGCGAGTTTGGAGCTTCTCTGCAACGAACAGTATGTCCCCCTCTTCAAAAGCCATTAAGTGCTTAGCCAGCTCCAGTCCAAGCGCATGCGTTGTTGACTTTACTTCAACGGGTGGATTACTTACGAAGCATTCGACCATAGTTGAATCAAATACCCGACCGTAAGGGTTCTCGTGGAAGCGAGCGTATGGATGTCCCCCATCGAGCAGTTCGCCAGAGGCTTTCGGTATTACCGCCCAAAGTTCCGCAGCTTTTGCGAGTTGACCTTGAAGAGCAACAGCTGTTACGCAAAGATTTTTCAATGATACTTGTTCCGTAACCTCAATTGCGTTTTGCAAAAGAAAATTGACAGACTGAATACTCACCTCTCCGCTCATCCATAAATCTTGCGCCTTTTTTACTAGCTCGCCAAGAACTACACTTCCACTTTTCTCGCCCTCACTTCGTAACAGAGATATCCAATTAATTAAACATTCTGTCTGCGTTCGCGGCGCCTCCCGTGCAGCCATTGATGCTCCAAGCATCTTATTAGCCGGAAGGACAATACTTGCCCCCACTTCTGCAAGAACTTTACCCAACACTAGCGGAGAAATATCTTCGCCACCCTCTTGAAGATAATCCTTACTGATCTGTTGCAGAACAGCAACCGCTTTGCTTTGTCCGGGAGCATCTAGAAAGTGCCTTGAGTGATCGAGCGTGTGCTGCAAAGCATTTACAACGCACTGTTTTGCCTCATTTTTCTCGTTCTCACAAACGAGCACACTATCTTTGAAGCACAATTCGACAGTGTGCTTTATTGAATCCTCAGTGGCTACCAGCACCGTCATATTCCCAGCGGTATTGGAAAGTCTAATCAAATCAATTAGACCTAAACGTGCATTTCCTTCCCGGGAGCCCTCTAGATTAAGGCTCGCCACTTGAACCGGCGCTAGCTGTACAACTCGCATCGCTCTCATTTAACCTAAGTTTTTGATAAACATGAAAAATTAACCCCACCCTACACCTTCAATCAAAATTATAAATATAAAAAAAAGCTCATTCCACTCACTCATCCACACACCCTGAAAAGCAAGCGACCGACGCTCACCAAAACAATGGCAATACAAAGTCTCGAAAGTTGGTGTCCAGATAAATGCTTTTCGAGGAGTACTTCCACTTTAGGCTGACGTTTGCTCTGACGAACCTAGGCGCGCTCTTTCGGTATAACGCAACTAGACAGTACCGGTTTCTTGCGGATTAGAGGTTGCGCGCATGCGTGGCAAAAGCCGTGGCGTGAGGGAGTTGTCATGGGCAAATCCAGAGTGTCCGGTTAAGTTGAAGGACATTCTGGATTTTACCGACAAGTGGATAAACCGCTGAATTTAGGATTCTTTATCGCCTGGAAAACGACAATCACTCGTCGAGTTCAACCACCTCGAACTTCACCTGATCCGGATAAAACGCGAGATATCCGCGAATCTGGTCCACCGACACCTTGGGGTCCTCGTAACTCCACACCGCGTTCGCACCTTCATGCCCCGGCACTTGCAGGCTGAAGTAACTGGCATCGCCTTTGTACGGGCAATAACTGGTGTGATCGGTGCGGGCGTAGTATTTCTCGTCGATGTCTTCGCGGGGCACGTAGTACACCGGCGGATAATTGGCCTCAAGCAACACCAGCGCGCGGGAGGATGCCGCGACCTGGATCCCGTGAAATTTCACCAACAGGCAACCGGGCTGCTCGGCGATGGTGATGACAGGGCTGGGACCTGAGCTTTTCATGGAATACGTTCCTCATGACGGTGATGAATCTGCAAGGACAAGGGTGCCACAGAGCAATTGCAGGACCGTGGCTTGCCCGCAATGGGCTGCACAGCAGCCCACAACCTGAGACCACGATTCATCAGGTATAACGCAAGTTTCGCTGCCATGACGGTCTCACAGCCGAACGGATTCCCCGGGCAGAGAAATCACCTGCAACACCAAGGCTGTACATCCATACAGATAATGATTGCTCCGGCGCGCATCACCGGCCATTCTGTGCACCTCCCCGGACACTGATCGACGATGGTGGTTATGCGGCTGTACCTCTGTGAAAAACCTTCCCAGGCCAAAGACATCGCGGCCGTACTCGGCGCCAGGCGTCGTGGCGACGGCTGCTGGCTGGGTACGGACGTCACGGTGACCTGGTGCATCGGCCACCTGCTGGAAACCGCGCCGCCGGATGCCTACGACGCACGCTACAAGCGCTGGGTACTGGCCGACCTGCCGATCATTCCGGACAAATGGAAAATGACCGTCAAGCCGCGTACCGCGAGTCAGTACAAAGCGGTCAAACGCCTGCTCGGCGAAGCCTCGGAGCTGGTCATTGCCACCGACGCCGACCGTGAGGGCGAAATGATCGCCCGGGAACTGGTGGAGCATTGTCGGTACCGCGGCCCGATCCAGCGTTTATGGCTATCGGCGCTGGACGACGCCTCGATCCGCAAAGCGCTCGCGTCGCTCAAACCGGGGGCGGAAACCTTCAGCCTGTACCACTCGGCGCTGGGTCGCAGCCGGGCCGACTGGCTGATCGGCATGAACATGAGCCGTCTGTTCACGCTGCTCGGGCGCCAGTCCGGGTATCAGGGCGTGTTACCGGTCGGCCGGGTGCAAACCCCGACCCTGCGCCTGGTAGTGGATCGCGACCGCAGCATTGCCGACTTCGTACCGGTCGCCTATTGGGCCATCGACGTGCAGTTGTTGCACGACGGCACCCCGTTCACCGCGCAATGGCGAGCGGCGTCCGAAGTGTGCGACGATCAGGATCGCTGCCTGAATCAGGCGCTGGCCCAGCAGGCCGCCACGGCAATGATGGGCGCAGCAAGCGCCAGGGTGATCAAGCTGCGCACCGAGCGCATGCGCGAAGTAGCACCGCTGCCTTTCGATCTGGGCACCTTGCAGGAAGTCTGCTCGAAGAAGCTCGGGCTCGGTGCCCAGGAAACCCTCGATATTGCTCAGGCGCTTTACGAAACCCACAAAGTCATCACCTACCCGCGCAGCGACTGCGGCTATTTGCCCGTCAGCCAACACAGCGAAGCGCCCGCCATTCTCGCTGCGCTGAGGCAAGCCGATCCGGCGCTGGAAGCCTTGCGCGATCACCTGGAGCCCCATCGGCGCTCACGGGCCTGGAACGATGCCAAGGTCAGTGCGCACCACGGCATCATCCCCACCGCTGCGGCAAAAAACCTCGAACGCCTGACCGGCAAGCACCGTGCGGTCTATACGCTGATCCGGGCACGGTATCTCGCGCAATTTCTGCCCAACCACGAATACGACCGAACCCAGGCCGACTTCGACTGCGCCGGTGAAGCCCTGCGCGCGGTGGGCAAACAGATTGTCGAACCCGGCTGGAAACGCGCCCTGCCCGAGGCCCTTGCCCCGGCCAAGGGTCGAGAAGCGCCGGCACCGCAAACCTTGCCCAACCTGCGCGAAGGCATTGATTGCGCAGTGGCCAAAGTGCAGCTCAAGGATCTCTGGACACAACCACCCAAACCGTTCACTGAAGGCGACTTGATCAAGGCGATGAAAAACGTCGCAAAACTGGTGGAAGACCCACTGCTCAAGCAGAAGCTCAAAGACACCACCGGCATCGGCACCGAAGCGACCCGCGCGTCGATCATCCAGGGTTTGCTTGACCGTGGTTATTTAGTGAAGAACGGCAAGGCACTTTCCGCTACTCCGGCCGCTTTCAGTCTGATCGATGCCGTCCCGCGCGCCATTGCCGACCCGGGCACCACGGCCATTTGGGAACAAGCGCTGGACATGGTGCAGAGCGGGGAAATGAGCCTCGAAGAGTTCGTCACCAAACAGGCCGCCTGGATGAGCAAGCAGGTCAGTCGATGCTCCGGCCTCAACCTCACCATCAGTGGCCCGGCAAGTCCTGCCGGGCGCGGTGCCACGCCCTGGAAAAACAAGCGCAAGCCCACCAAACGCAAAGCGGCAACTGCCAGCAAACGCCCAGCGAAACCAGCGAGCTAGGCTTAACCCGCCAACAACGCAAAACCTGTAGGAGCTGCCGCAGGCTGCGATCTTTTGATCTTGCTTTGAAAACCAAAAGATCGCAGCCTGCGGCAGCTCCTACGGGGATTGTGCGCACGCGGGACTATCCTTGATTGACGGACATCAGGAGCCCGCGGCCATGACCTCGATAGAACTGCACGCCGCCCATCGTGACGATCAGGCAACCATTGAAAACCTGATGCAGTTCTACACCTACGATTTCAGCGAATGGTTGCCACTGACCCTGGGCGAGTACGGTTTATTCCACCTGCGGCCCCTACCGGACTATTGGCGAAAACCTGCGACGCGGCCTTTTTTGATCCGGGTTGACGGCGAACTGGCCGGTTTCGTGAGCGTGGATGACGACGTCCATCTGCCCGGCGCCCACTACAACCTCGGCTATTTGTTCGTCAGTCGACGCTTCCGTGGCCAGGGTGTCGCGAAGTTTGTCGTGTCCACCCTCTTGAGCCGGTTTCCCGGTCAATGGCAGATTTTCCACATCGAGGCCAACCCGCCCGCGCGGTTGTTCTGGCACGCGGTGATGCCTGAGCTCAGCACAGGCCAATTCACTCGGCATTCCCTGATGGTAGAAGGTTATCCCTGCACCTTTTACCGCTTCGAGACGCCCCCGCCGTCCTCTTGACTGACACCTTGGTCCTGCTTTTTTTAATTCCCCGCGGCTTTGTCCGACAATATGTAGTGCTTAAAAATAATCACTACAAAACCGTTGACGAGCACGATTTGGCCTTGCATGATGCAGACGTCTCCCCGATCGGGAGTACACGCAACACGCTTGAGCAAGCTCGTCTGACCGCCGAGCTGTTTTTACCGGATACACGCTGCCCACAAGGCAGATTGAAGAAGCTGACCTGGCCTGAACGTCCAGTACAAGGACGAGAAGCGCTGGCGATCCATCCTCATGATGCTTGTGGCCGCCCCTCAAAACGTCGGCAGGGGCCAAAGGTTATCGCCGCTTCTCTTCGTTGTGACGCTATTGCGTAGCAGTTATTCAACACGACTACATGCAACAGACGCAGGACCCCCGTCACTTTCGACGGATGACTGCTGACGTCCTGGTTTCGGTGCCAGGGATCAACTAACCGATGGGCTACTTGTATTAGCGAATCAACTTTGAAAGATCACCAAATGGTCAAGGGGGCTTTATCATGAATCTGAACAATCAACCTACTATCGAAGAACTGGCTCGTATGTTCGCGGCGCAAAAAGACAGCCACGACAGCCATATCCTGTGGATCAGCAAGTCGGGTCAGGTGCACATCGACTGCCTGTCGCCACATGCCCATGAAGCGGAGTTCGATCAGAACAACCAGAACCTGCTGGCCCGACTGAAGATGTACCGTCGCGGCCACGGCTATGTCGGCAAGAAAGCCGCGGCCGACAAGGACTTCATCGGCAATGTTCTGCAAACGCTAAAACAGGCTTGGGACTCGATGCAGAACAAGAACGAAGTTCGGGTGATTGATCGGTTCTACTAATTGAAATAAGCCACCAACGGCTTACAAATAAAAAGGGCCTGCTCCCAATAAGAGCAGGCCCTTTTTTATGTCAGTTAGATAACCACTGCAGGGGTGAGTGGGTTAGTGGTGCTTATGAAAGACCGGTCCCTAACACCAGATCCATAAACGCCAACGACGCCGCACTGTGGTAGTTGTTCTTGCGCCGAAGCAGAGCGGCTGCGCGTTGCGGCACGTGCCCCGCCCACAGGACTTTACGCAATGCACGGTCACCGCTGGCGATCGGCTCCGGGAGGATCGTCGCTACGGCGGTGTGGCGGATGACCTCCAGCAACGTATTGACCGAGTTCACCTCGATGGCCACCTTCGGCGTGATCTGCACCTGAGTGAAATACGCGTCAATACAGGTGCGGGTGAAGAACTCCGGGGTCAAGAGAGCAAACTGCAGTTGCGCCACCTGTTCAATGGTCAATGTGTCCTGGCTTTCGTACAACGGATGGGCGCGGCCAACCATCAACCCCAAGGACTCTGAAAACGCCTGAACCGATTCGATGTCGGCGTTTCTCACCTGATCGAACGCGATCGCGATGTCCAGCGAATCATCCATCAACCCGGTTTCGATGTCGTCCATCGACAGCTCGAATACCTCCAGGTGGATGTTCGGATACCGCGCCACGTAATCGCGCACCAACGGCCCCACCAGATACGCCATGAACGTCGGGGTCATGGCCAGGCGCAAAGTGCCCCGGGACAAATCCTTCACGTCATGCAGCGCCCGCTTGCCCGCCTCCAGCTCCACCAGCACCCGCCGAGCGCATTCGATGTAGGCCTGGCCCGCGTCGGTCGGCTTGACCGTGCGCGACGTGCGATCGAACAGGCTGACCCCAAGGGTCTCTTCCAGTTGCCGGATTTGTTGCGAAAGCGTCGGCTGGGACACGTGCAAGGCTTCGGCAGCCCGGGTGAAACCGCCGTGATCGGCGACGGCCAGTAAATAACGCAAATGGCGCAGCAGCATGGAGAACACCTTCTATAGGCTGAGCTTATGCGAAGCATTGTATATCGGTCTTGGACGCTATGGATGGATCAACAGAAGATGGCTTCACACCCAAGCAATCATCCCTGTGACAGGAGAACCACCATGCAACAGTCCCATGCCTACAACGATCCAAGCCTGGCCCTGACCACCGAAATTCTTGACGCCAAGGCGCGCAAAAACCTGTCGTGGCAAGACCTGACTGACGGCACCGGCCTGGGCCTTGCTTACGTCACCGCCGCCCTGCTCGGCCAACACCCGCTGCCGCAAAATGCAGCCGAAGTGATCGGTGAAAAACTCGATCTGAACGCCGACGCTGTCGCTCGCCTGCAAATCATCCCGCTGCGTGGCAGCCTTTCGGGTATCCCGACGGACCCAACCATCTACCGCTTCTACGAGATGATTCAGATCTACGGCACCACCTTGAAAGCCCTGGTTCATGAGCAGTTCGGCGACGGCATCATCAGCGCGATCAACTTCAAACTCGACATGAAGAAAGTCGAAGACCCGGAAGGCGGCTCGCGCGCCGTGATCACCCTCGACGGCAAGTTCCTGCCCCTGCGCCCGTTCTAATTCGACGCTACGGGTAGCAGCTGCCGAGCCCGCGAGGCTGCGTTCGAATACGCAGTCCTCGCCAATCCTTGCGACTGCTTCGCAGCCGGACGCAGCCTCGCGGGCTCGGCAGCTGCTACAGACTCAACTATGAGGAAGTCCCCCATGAAATCGCTCATCGAAGGTTTTCTGAAGTTCCAGAAAGAAGCCTTTCCGCAACGCACCGACCTGTTCAAACACCTGGCCACCACGCAGCACCCGGGCACCTTATTCATCACCTGCTCCGACAGCCGTGTAGTGCCCGAACTACTGACGCAACAAGAACCCGGCGAACTGTTCGTGATCCGCAACGCCGGCAACATCGTCCCTTCCTACAGCCCCCATCCGGGTGGTGTGTCGGCCACCGTCGAGTACGCCGTTGCCGTGCTCGGCGTCACCGATATCGTAATCTGCGGCCATTCGGATTGCGGCGCCATGACCGCTGTCGCCAAGTGCACGTGCATGGATCACCTGCCCGCCGTCAGCGGCTGGTTGCAACACGCCGAGTCGGCGAAGGTCATCAACGAATCACGACACCACGCCAACGAAGCAGCGAAAGTCAGCTCAATGGTGCGTGAGAATGTGATCGCGCAGCTGGCGAACATTCAGACTCACCCGAGCGTGCGGCTGGCTCAGGAAAAAGGCCTGCTGAATTTGCATGGCTGGGTGTACGACATCGAAACCGGTTCGATCGATGCACTGGATGGCAGCAGCCGCAATTTTGTATCACTGGTCGAGCACCCGACCACTTGCGCCGTGTTTGGCCAAGCGGTCGATGCCGCGTAAAGAAGGCTGGAGCGGCGGATCAAGGCACCTGAGGCGTCTCGAACCATTCGCGGGACGGGGTCGGGAAGCGCATTTTCTGGCGGACCTGTGCAGCGTTGCGGATGCCGGTCAATTGCTCCAGCAACACAAACGCGACTTCGGTCGCGGTGCCGGGTCCGCTGGACGTAATCAGGCGACCGTCGACCACCACGGGGCGATCGACAAAAAAAGCACCAGTTTCCAGCAACTGGGTTTTGCGTTTGCCGCCTTCCTGATGGTACGTCGTCGCGCGCTTGCCTTGCAGGACACCGGCCACACCCAGGCAAATCGAAGACACGCAGACACTGGCCAGCGGTTTATCGGCCTCGGCAAAGTGACGGATGGCCGCCAGGAACGGTTCACTCAAGGCTTCTTCGTAAAACCCTGACGGCTCAAAACCGCCGGGAATCGCCAGTGCATCGAAGCTGTCCAGATCGAGTTCCTCCAGCAGTTGCGCAGGATTGAGCGACAGGCCGAAGGTCGTAGTGATCGTTGGCCGAAGACCCGCATGAATCAACTCCACAGGCTGGTCACCGATCAGGTTGGCCCAACCGAGTACGTCGGTAAAAGCCGCCATTTCCAACGGTTCAACGCCGTTGGCCAACAACATCAGGACACGTTTCATCGGGCACAGCCTCCATCGCAAGCATGATTGATACAGTGCAACGCATGCTGGGCTTTGTTGGCGGGCAAAAGAAGGCTCAGAAAACGCAATCGACTGTTTCTTTTCCTGAAACAGTTCGGCGACCACCCGTCATGGGCGGCCGTGCAAAGAAGGTCTTAGCGTTTGACGCCCAGATCGATCTGGGTCATGCGGCTGCGAATGGTGAACACGCCGTCGCCCGAGAGAATCGCACTGCGCGCAAACAGGCGCCCGCTCTCCCAGTTCGACAAACCCAGTTCCGGCTTGTTGAGTGCGTACTGGCCATCGACCCAACGGGTGATGCCGTTGCCAACAAAAGGCGCGTTGACGGCGTTGTAGAAGCGCTCTTGCGTCGCGGCATCATCGCTGATCAGCGACACAGTGAACTGCGGGCTGTAGCGATTGAACAAGGCAATGGCGCTGTCCAGGTCGTCGACAATTTTCAGGCTGACTTCCGGGGTTTCTTCCCACTCCCACTCGCGACCCAGTTGATCCTCGGGCAGCGGTTCGGCCAGTGCTTCGGTCTGGTAGCCTTCGGCGCGGTAGACTTCGACGGTCGCGTTCTGCCAATCGGCAGGCAGGAACGACTCGCTGCCTTCGACGATGTGCAACTTGCAGCCCTGACCACGTGCCTTGCCAGCCTGTTGCAAGGCATCGAGAAACAGCGGCACCAGTTCGCCGGCACGGTCACGTTGGATCAGGCAGACATTCAGGGTGTTACAGACTTTGCGGTCGAGGGAATTGCGCACCACGCGGGCGAAACGGGTGGCATCGGCGTCGGTATCCGCGATCAGCCAGGCGCCACCGGTGCCGTGCAGGCTGACGGCGGTGCCGGCCTGTTGCGCGATGCTGCCGAGCTGGCTGACGGCGCGACCCGAACCACGGGCCACGGCCAGCGATAGGCGCCGGTCGGCGAACATCGCCCAACCGGCGGCATGGTTGACGCTTTCCACCAGCGACACAGCGCCACTCGGCAACCCGGCATCGGCGAGCGCCGGATTCAGCGCATGGGTAACAATGGCCTGGGCAGTGCCCAACGCATCGCTGCCAATACGCAGTACCGCCGTATTACCGGTGCGCAACACACCCGCGGCATCCGCGAAAACATTCGGCCGGCCCTCGAACACAAACGCAACGATGCCCAGCGGCGACACCACTTGCTCGACCTTCCAGCCGTCGTGCTCGACGCAGCTGATCACTTTGCCACGCGTAGCCGAGGCATCGCGCCAGGCGCGCAGGCCGGCAATCATGTCGCGGCGCATGCGTTCATCGGCCAGCAAACGCGTGGTCGAACGACCACGGGCCTTGGCCCGCTCGATATCGGCCTGGTTGGCCGCTTCGATCAAGGCCCAGCAATCCGCAGTTTCCAGGCGTTGGGCGAACAGATCGAAGAAGTGGCTGATCGCCTGATCCGACACCGCCGACATCGCGCCAAACGCTGCTTCTGCACGCTCGATGGCCACGGCGGCCGCTTGCTGGTCAGCCACCGGGATCAGCAGCAGTTCACCGCTGACCTGCTCCACCAGCAGGTGGTCTCCGGGTTGAAAGCGTGCCGCCAGTTCGGGGCTGACCACAGTGACACGGTTACCGGCAAAAGGGATCGGCGTGCCAGCGACTAGACGTTCGAGCGCAAGAGACATGAAGCAGTTACACCATGCAATGGGCGGGCAGAAAATGTATAGCAAAAGTCCGCGAGCGTCATCCGCCACTCCCCCGCCCCCTGTAGGAGCGAGCCCGCTCGCGATGAGGCCAGATCAGTCAAATCAATGTTGGCTGTCAGATCGCAATCGCGAGCAGGCTCGCTCCCACAGGGTTATGCCGCGTCTTCAGATTGCTACGTATCACAGTGTGTACAGCCCCGCCCCTGACACAACCGGCCTTCAATTCCCGGCGCACAAGACACATCGCAGATACACCCGCCTGATGAAATTCACTGGTCGCTAAACGGGCACACCGTCGCCCGATACCCCTGACTTGAAGGAGACCACAGTCCATGAGCACTTCGATTTCATCGGCCGTCAAAGGCCTGCACCTGAACCTTGACCGCGCCGGCAACTGGCTCGCGCCTCTGACGCTGCGGGTGTTCCTGGCCTGGGAGTTTTTCGAGTCAGGCCTGGAGAAATTCAACGGCGAAAACTGGTTCGCCGACATTCAGGACCGCTTCCTTTTCCCGTTCAACCACCTGCCGGCCACGCTGAATTGGGAGCTGTCGATGTGGGCTGAATTGATCTGCGCCCTCGCCTTGCTGGTCGGTTTGGCCACACGATTTTCGGCCATCAGCCTGATCGTGGTCACCATCGTCGCGACCGCCGCCGTGCACTGGCCGGCCGACTGGTCGAGCTTGAGCGAACTGGCCCAGGGTTACTCGATCACCAACAAAGGCTACGGTAACTTCAAACTGCCGCTGATTTATCTTGCCGCGCTGGTTCCACTGGTGTTCACGGGGCCTGGCAAGTTCAGCCTTGATGCGTTGTTGGCGCGGTTCTTCTGGCGTCGTAGCCACAGTTAAGAATCACCTGATCGACAAAAGGGGACTTGCATGAAGTCCCCTATTTTTTACCTTCTTGGCCGATGCCCAGTCAGAGCTGTCCGGCCACCGCCATGTTCACAAATCGCGTATCGAATCGCAGCTTGATGTTGTTCGTGTCACCCAGGGTCGAACCATCGGCGAACTGCATGCCCACTGCGTCAGCACTGGTAGCTGCCTGACCGAGCAAGCCCTTGGCGAAAGAGAACGTGCGAACCTTGTCCATGGTCTGGCGAATAGCGTCGGAATTGGCAAACTCAAAGGCCGTGGCGGGCGTGTAGAAGAGCATGGTCTGCGTGAGTTGATCTTCGTAACCCTTCAGGTCAGTACCCGAGCGCTCGGCCATTGAAGTGCGCGCGGCGAGCGCCTTTTCGTTGTCGCCGGACATCAATTGCAAGGTCTCGAACCATGCGCCCACCAGCGCCTTGCCCAACTCAGGATTGGCCGCCAGCGTCTCGGTGTTGACCGCCATCATGTCGATGATTTCCCCCGGAATCTCTTTGGACGTGAAGACTTGAGTCGCCGTGGGTGACTGCTTCATCACCATGCTCAACTGTGGGTTCCACAGAGCGGCTGCGGTAACGCCAGTGGTGGAGAAAGAAGCCACCGCATCAGCGTCGGAGGTGTTCATGATCTTGATGTCGCGCTGGCTCAGACCATGAATATCCAGAGCCCTGGACATCAGGTAGTCGGACACCGACAGCTCCACCAGATTGACTTGCTGCCCTTTTATATCGGCGAAGGTCTTGCCGTGCTTGAGGATGATGGCATCGTTGCCGTTGGAGTAATCCCCAAGGATCAAGCCGGTGGTATCCACGCCGTTCGCGCTCGGAATGGTCAACGCATCCATGTTGGTCATACCGCAGGCATCGAATGCGCCCGCGGCGTACTGGTTGATCGACTCGATGTAGTCATTGAGCTGAACCAGTTCGATTTTGATCCCGTACTTTTTTGCCCACTTGTCGATGATCCCGTGTTCGCTGGCATAGCCCCACGGCATCCAGCCGGAATAGATCGACCAGGCAACCTTGAACTCCTGCTTTTTCTCTGCGGCCGACGCGCCGAAAGCCAGACAGGACAATGCCAGCAACACAGCGGTGAAACGGTAAAAAACGCACGAGAATGCCTTCATGGAAACCTCACGGGTTATGAATGGGGTGACGCGTTGGGTTCAAACGACTGGCCGGGTGTAGCGGCTCAATGTCGGGGCTTCGCGCTCATACCATTGCGCAGCATCACCGTTGAACCCGGTGGCTTGCGCAAAATGGACAAGGGGTTCCAACGTATCGATGGCGAATATCCGCTCGCGGTCAATGCCATCGATCCGCAGCCGTTGGCTGACGTGGACGCCATCTTCCAGACGATCGAAACCATCCAGTGGCAGCAGCGGCTGGCTGACGCGTGCAGCGCAGGTCGAAAGGGTTACCGGGTAGCCATCGACCAAAGAGCCCCGGGCGACCGAGGTTTCAAAGTTGAATGCGCGGTTCAGCCATTGCGGATCATCCCCCAGGCGCGCGACCATATCCCGCAGCATCGCGCCCTTCGGCTCACTCTGCAGCGGCTGCGCCCGCCCAAGCACCATCGCGGCATAATCACCGCAGACAATCAGGCCACCACCGCGGTGGCGCACGATGCCGCTCTCCAACTCCCGGTCCTCCAGCAGACGCAAACCGATCAATGCACCCGACGCAGACGACTGCAGCCGCCAGTCTTCGACGTATGCACCACTGGGCGCGAACTCGATCATGCAGTTGCCGATGCGCTTCAACACACCGGGCTCGGGCCAACGGTTATGCACCTGAAAGGATGTATCGGTATGCCAACTGAGGGTGTCGCCTTCCCAGGCACACAAGGCTTCCCAACCTTCGTAATTGGCCAGTTGCTGCAACTCTTCAACGCTACAGGCAGCCAGCGGCTTGGCCGGCACTTGATGTTGTTCGAGCGGCAGACGCAAATCGAGGGTGAAGTTGCGGCTTTGGAACCAGCAGACGTGGGTCTGGGTATCGGTCAGACCGTCGGCGAAGCTGATCGCCTGGCGCTTGTAGAAACCCAGCATCCAGTCTGGAACGCCGTGGGCAGGCTGTTGCGCGAAGCGGGCGACAAGTTCTGAGAGGTGCATGTCAAACCTCCATCGCGTGGGCGGCGCGACCGAAAGAAGACAGGCCCTTGGCGCCGTCCGGCAAGCTCAGTTCACCACTGGCCAGCCGCTGCTTGAGGTAGCGGAATGTCTGCAAGGTTTGCGCGTAGAGATGGTCGCCACAAACGAGCGGACCATAACGGCCAGGCGTTGCCGCGTCGACCAACTGAGCGATAGGTTCAATGATCGTGTCGTAATCACAGGCACAGAACATCGGGAACGAAAAACGCTCCTCGGCGACTTTACGAACCCGGTGGGAAGTCGCCACGTACCGGCCATTACTCAGTACTTCCAGCATGTCGCCAATGTTGATGACAAATGCTCCGTCCACCAACGGCACGTCGATCCACTGCCCTGCCCCGTTGAGGACTTCCAGACCCGGAGCCGTCGGCAACAGAATGGTGAAGCACTCATAATCCGTGTGCGCACCAATGCCGGGGCGATCTGTCGGTGCCTGCGGCGAGAAGGGATAGTGAATCAACCGCAGCTGGCTCGGTGGCTGTTTGACGTATTGGCTGATGGCATTTTCCGGCAACCCCAATGCCAATGCGAAACCGCGAAAAAGCGTGAGGCTGAGGTTGAACACCGCGTCGTAGTAAGCCTTGACGTCCTGTTTGAACCCCGGCAACGCCGGCCAGCGATTGGCGCCCAGCATCGGCCGACGTCCCTGGGACGACGGGTAATCGAAACCGACATCGAACGCTTCTTTGTGGTCGATGCTGCCCTCGACGAACTGCTCCTCGCCCTCGGGCACGTAACCGCTGTGATTGCTCGAATGCCCGATGTAGTCCTGCATTTTCTGTTCGAGCGGCTGCGCAAAGTACTCCGCCGCTCGCTGCTTGAGACCATTGATAACCTGCGGATCGATGCCGTGCCCGGTCACGTAAAGAAAGCCCGCTTGCGAGGCGGCATCTCCCAGGGCGGCAGCAGCTTCGGCCCGATCAGCCGGGGTCGTCGAAAACAGCCCGCGAATGTCCACGAGGGGCAGCGTCTTGAAGGCTGAATGAGGGGTGATTCGAGGCATGGGCGCCATTAGTAACCTCCTGATGATTAGTCAAAATGTCACCTGGTCGTCCAGATCCCACAAAGCCGTGAGGCCTCCGGGTCGTCCCGGATCTATCGCACCCGAAAAGGTGCGGGAGGGACTGAGCAATGTGCGTGCCACGTCAGTTGTGGCACGCAGGCTTTGCGTTTATCTCGTTGATTCTGAATAGGTATATGCGCAGTTTGCGGAATCGGAAGCATTCCTGCCGATATACGCAAGGCACCAGAATGGAACCTTGAAGCCCTGATTAATGCACAGCAAAGGACGCCCCGTTGAATCGATAGACCGTGGACGCCGGCCCCGGATGACACTGCCCGTTATCCGCCTCCACTCCGACAATCGACCACAAGGCTCTGGAGTTCTCCCCCAGTTCCCGCGCAGCCTCAGGCTTGAAGCAGCGACTCAGCACGTCATCCGGCACCAATGCGTAATCCTTGGGATGCTCTCGCAGCCATTGCGCCGCTCGCTCCACCGTCGAATCGAGCATGCCGAAATGCACGATCGGCTGGCGGGCAAACAGCCAGTGCCCCTCGCTCCAGTTGACCAGTACCAGGTCGGCGCCATGGGTCAGGGTGTTGGCCTGCGCCATGATCGTCTCATTGGGGTTGGTACCGTCCCTGATCGGTTCGACAAAACCCCGGGCGAACCACAGCACGAACCAGGTCGCAACCAGCGCCGGGAACACTTTTCGAAAGCGCGGACGCTGGCGGAACCAGCGTTGCAGCAGCCACGGTACCAACGGCGCGGCCACCAACACCAGCGCGGGCAGCGCCGGGTAAATGTACAGTTTGCGTTTGCCGCTGCTGATACAGAAAAACAGCACGACCAATGTCACCCAACCCAGCAACACCAGCACCCGACCGTCGCGCTTTTGCAACTGACGACGCCACGCGGGCACCAGCCATGGCAGCACCAACACCAGCGGCAGCCAATATTGCGGAATGACGTTGGTGAAGAAATACCAGAATGGCTCACGGTGGTGCCACGCGGCGGCGTAGCGGCCTGCGGTCTGGCGCAGGAGGATTTCCCGCGCATAGGCAATTTCTTCAGTGCTGCCGTTGAGCACAATGGACACGGCCAAAGGCAGTAACCAGATGGCAATAGCGGCCAGCATCAGCACACATCCAAGCAGCCATTTGCGTGCCTCACCCGGCATCGCCACCACGCCAGGCCAGCCTTGGCGAACGGCATACGCGTAGGGAATCAGCATCAGCGCCGGCAGAAATCCCACGCCTTTGGTGATCACGCCGATGCCCATCGCCGCGCATCCCACATAGAACCAGCGCCAGGCCGGCCCGAGCAGCAGATGCCGCGCCAACCCGTACAGGCCGAGGGTGGTGAATAGAATCAGGAAGCTGTCGATCTGCCCGGTGCGCAGAATACTGTAGGTTTGATAAGTCGCCAGGTACAGCAACGCCGCGATGCGCCCGATGCGTTGGCTCCACAAGCGACGGCCAAGGTCGTAGACCATTGCCGTCACCGTTACCGCCGAAAACAGCCCCGGAATATACAGCGCGATGTTCGGTTTGCCAGTCAGCCAGACGAAGAACGCCACCGTCCACATGAAGATCGGCGGTTTGTCACCGTAGATTTCCCCGGCCCGGTGAGGGATCAGCCACGAGCCGTTGTGCAACATTTCCAGCGCCACGCCGAGGAAACGTTCTTCATCCACGTTCTGCGCCTGACGCAGCCCCAGACCCGCGCCGATCAACAACAGGGCAAAGAGCATCAGGCCCAGGCACTCGACCCGGGGTGGCAGCGTTCTGCGCATGACTTATTCCTTGAGGTCTTTGCTTCTTTTGATCAATTGCAAATTGCGCAGGTAGACGATAGAGCCGAACGCTTGACCGGCGATGAACACCGGGTCCTGGCGATAGATTGCATACGCGAACAACAACGTGCTGCCGACGATGCTCAGGTACCAGAAGCTGGTCGGGATCACGCTGCGTTTCTTGTATTCGCTGTATAGCCACTGCAAGACAAAGCGACCGGTGAAGGCAATCTGGCCGGCAAAACCGACCATCAGCCACAGGGCTTCACGGGTCAGCATCATCCTTCGATCTCCTGCGCATGGGTGTTGAGGCGCGTGCGCCGGATCAGCCACCACACCCCCAACAGATCGAGAATGCCAACCAGGGCACGGTCAAGGTTGCCGTACTTGGAAACGCCGGTAGTGCGCGGACGGTGGTTGACCGGGTGAACGATCATGCGTCCGTTGTGCCGCTGGATCAGGGCTGGAATGTAGCGGTGCATGTGGTCGAAATACGGCAGGCGCAGAAAGGCTGCGCGCTCGACCAGTTTCAAGCCGCAACCGGTGTCCGGCGTGGCGTCCTTGAGCAAACGGCTGCGCAGGCCATTGGCGAAACGCGACGCCCAGCGTTTGCTGGCGGTGTCGCGACGGTTGACCCGGTGCCCGGCGACCAATTGCACGTCGACCCTGCCCGGTTCGCCGCGCACCAGTGCCAGCATTCCAGGGATGTCCGCCGGGTCGTTCTGCCCGTCGCCATCGAGGGTGGCCAACCATTGACCGCGCGCTTCGCGGGCCGCGTGGTAGAGCGAAGTGCTCTGCCCCAGCGAACGCTCATGGTGCAGGATGCGCAAGGCGTCCAAGCCGTTGTGCTTGATCTGCCGCAGTTCGTGCAGGGTGGCATCGGTACTGCCATCGTCGACGACGATGATCTCGTAGGCCTCGTTGGCCAGCGCCACGCGAATTTCCTCCAGCAATGGCTTGAGGTTGGTCGCTTCGTTTTTTGCTGGAATCAGCACGGATACAAAAATGTCCTGGCTCATGGAGTCCCACAGCCCCGTGCGGACGCACCGGTCGGTGCGGTGTTGCTGCTCGATAACCACGCCTGTTCCATGTTCTGTTCCACTCATGACGTTTCTAACGCGTTGTTTGGTCAGAACGCTTGTAGAACAGAAATGTTTCAGTTTCGGTGGTCCAGATGCAATGCGAACGGTGTTCCCCCTTGAAAGCGACTACTTCGCATCCCCGCCTTGAGGCTTGTAAAACTTGAACAAACCGATGTTCGCCGTGTTGGTGTACTCCTTGGCCCAATTCGGTTTAACCGTGCGGTCATGGAAATACAACGCGCCTTTGGTGCGATCCGGCAGTTGCTTGTTCAGCGCCTTGCGCGCGATTTCCTTGGCCAGCGCGTAAGGCACTTCCTCCTGAACCGAGTCGGCGCGACCGTCACACCACCAGGAAAACTGGCAGCTTTTGGTTTCCGAACCCTGCTTGACCACACCGCATACCGTATCGGGAAAACCTCCATGACCGAGGCGGTTCATGACCACGTTGGCCACTGCTTCCATATCGGCAGCGTCCTTGCCTTTGGCCTCCCAGTAGATCGACCGGGCGAGACAGGTAATGGCGTCGTCCAGCGGCGCCTTGCCCGCCGGGTCCACGGCCTGCACTTCGGGCTGGGTGATAGCTTCAGACTTGGGGACCGGTGCCGGACTGCTGTTGTCGGCAGCCTTCTGCTCAAGTACCTCGGCCTTGTCTTCGGCGACTTTTTGGGTTTGCTGTTGATCGGCGGCGAGTGCCGGACCGGCGAGCACTATCAGGGCGAGGCAGGTTGCTATCCAGTGATGGCGCATGGTTGGGCACTACTCAGTTGGCAGTTCGCTTGAGTGTAGTAGTGAAATGATTGCACTTGTGCCACAACTTTCGGGAAAATCCGTTGCCTGTGACAAGGTAACTTCGCGCATCATGGGCGCAGTCAGCTCAAGGGAGATTTCCATGCGTTTGCTACCATCCGCTATGCGCTTTGCCGGTGTGTCATTGGGCCTGCTGTTGGCCGCCAGCGCCGTGGCGAGCGAAGAGTCGCAGTTGATCGAGTCGATCAACGTCTATCGCAGCCAGTTGCAACGTTGCGCCGGCCAGGTTTCATCGGAGCTGCCACCCTTGGCAGCCGATCCGCGTTTGGCGCTGTCTGGCGCCAGCATCGGCAACCTGCAACAAGCCATGGCCGGCGCCGGTTACCCCATGAAGAACGTGCAGGCGATCAGCCTCTCCGGGCCGCGCGACGCGGCATCGGCGATGAAAGCGATTCAGGAAAGTTTTTGCCAGATCGTGCTCGACCCGCAATTTGTCGATGTCGGGGTGAGCCGACAGGACCGTGAGTGGCGCATTGTCGTGGCACGCCCCCTGTTGAGCGCACGCCTTGGCGACTGGCAAGCCGAAGGCCAGAAACTGCTGACCGAGCTGAACGCCGCACGCACCAAGCCACGCCAGTGCGGCACTCAATCATTCAACGCCACCACGCCACTGGCCTGGAACGCCACGCTGGGCAGCGCTGCCGAAGACCATTCGCGCTCGATGGCCAACAACAATTTCTTCGACCACAAGGACCGCGACGGTCGCACACCGGGTGACCGCGCCGAGCTGGCAGGCTATAACTTTCAGCAAATCGGCGAAAACATCGCCGCCGGGCAAGACACTGTGCGCAAGGTCGTCGATGGCTGGCTGGCCAGCCCCGGACACTGCGCCAACCTGATGAACCCGCAATTCAATGAGCTGGGCGCGGCGTATGCCAATGATCCGAAGAGTGATGCGGGCATCTACTGGACGGCGATGTTTGGTGCGCAGTAGACCCCATCATAGATCCGCTCGATCAAGCGGTTACTGATACTGATTGGACGTCCCTGCCGGATGCTCTTAGTCTGCGCACAAAGCCGTTAATCGCGGAGTACGCCACACGAGACGCCACGCGAGGATGTCATGTCAGAACGAGTCTTGATCGATGGGTTCTCCCGCCGCGTGGACTACCTGCGGATGTCGGTCACCGACCGCTGCGATTTCCGTTGCGTGTATTGCATGGCCGAGGACATGCAGTTTCTGCCGCGCCAACGGGTGCTGACCCTGGAAGAAATTTATCAACTGGCCGAAAGCTTCGTCGCGCTGGGCACCCGCAAAATCCGCCTGACCGGGGGCGAGCCCCTTATTCGTCCGGGCGTGGTGCAACTGTGCGAAAAGATCGCTGCCCTGCCCGGCTTGCGCGAGCTGTGCATGACCACCAATGGTTCGCAGTTGGCCAAACTGGCACAGCCCTTGTTCGACGCCGGGGTCAACCGCCTCAACATCAGCCTCGACTGCCTCGACCCGCAGCGCTTTCGCGAACTGACCCGCACCGGTGACCTGGCGCAGGTGATCAAGGGCATCGACGCCGCCAACCGGGCCGGTTTTCGCAACACCAAACTCAACTGCGTGGTGATGAAGGGCCGCAATGATCACGAGATCAATGATCTGGTGAGCTTCGCCATTGACCGCAACCTCGATATTTCCTTCATTGAAGAGATGCCACTGGGCACCATCGATGAACACAGCCGCGCCGAATCGTTTTATTCCAGCGCCCAGGTCCGTGAAAAGATCGCCGAACGCTACACTCTGATTGACTCCGCCGAGTCGACCCAAGGGCCGTCGCGTTACTGGCGGCTGGCCGAAGCGCCGCAGATTCGCCTGGGGTTCATTTCGCCCCACAGCCATAACTTCTGCGGCACCTGCAATCGGGTGCGGCTGACGGTCGAAGGTCGATTGCTGCTGTGCCTGGGCAATGAACATTCGGTTGACCTGAAGGCCGTATTGCGTAGCCATCCCGGGCAGCCAGAACGCCTGGAGAAAGCCATCATCGAGGCGATGAAACTCAAGCCCTATCGACACAACTTCGAAGTGAACGACGATGTGCAGGTGGTTCGCTTCATGAACATGACTGGCGGCTGAACCTCATGATTGTGAGACCCAAGCCAAACCTGATCGGCGTGCTGACTTCGCTCAAGGGTTCCATCGCCAAACGCATCGCCCGGCGCAGCCTGATGGTGACGCTGCTCGCCTCGGCCATCGTGCTCATCGAAACCCTGCACCCCATGTATTTTTCCAAGGTCAGTGCCACGCCCTTCACCCTGTTGGGTTTGTCGTTGTCGATTTTCATGAGCTTTCGCAACAACGCCTGTTATGACCGCTGGTATGAAGCGCGCAAAGCGTGGGGCGATGTGATCGTGGCAACCCGCTCGATGATCCGCGAAACCCTGGTGATCAAAGACACGGCGCAGCGACACCCGATTTTGAGCAACCTCTGCGGCTTCGCCCATGCCCTCAACGCGCGCCTGCGCCAGGAAAACGAACTGGCCGCCAGTGGCGACTGGCTGCAACCGATGCCCAGGAACGACACCACGGACATCAGCGGACAGATACTGCTGCAGGTCGGCCAACAATGCTCGGCACTCAACGAATCCGGGGCGATCAACGACTGGCGCTACACGCTCATGGCCAATCATTTGACCAGCCTCACCCATGCCCAGGCCGTGTGTGAACGGATCAAGAACACACCGCTGCCATTCCCCTACACCCTGCTGTTACACCGGACCATTTACCTGTTCTGCATCCTGCTGCCGTTCGCCATGGCCGAACCGCTGGGCTGGCTGACACCGGTTTTCACGGCGATTGTCAGCTACACCTTTTTCGGCCTGGACGCGATTGCCGATGAACTGGAAGACCCGTTCGGCCGCGACGAAAACGACCTCCCCACCGACGCTATCGTGCGCAACATCGAACGCGATGTACTGGCTGCGATGGGTACGACAGAATTGCCGCCACAACTGGAACCGGTGGAGTTCGTGCTGAGCTGATAGCCATCGTGCTGGCGATGGGGCCAGTCAATTCAGCACACTCCGCGGCCCAAGACCTTTTCCGCCTCGGCCAAAAGCTCCTCGAACGAGCCATGCACCGTGGGATCGTATTCAATCTGCCCAATGCTGAACCTGATGTCATAGCCCCGGTGCAGCGTGGCATTGCGCTCATCGAGCATTTCTTCAAACCGCGCCTTGATCGCCGTGAGATCCACGCTGCCGGAACCGGTGAGCAAGGCCACAAAAGTCGCACCTTCCAGTCGCCCGATCACATCACTTTCGCGGAAGCCGATGCGCAGCACATCCGCGAAGGTTTTCAGGGCATCGTCGCCCTCGGCACGCCCGAACAGGTAGTTGATGCGTTTGAAATCATCGAGGTTGAAGAACAGCAGCGTCGCTGGCCGTTCCAGTTGCGCGCAGGCCTCCAGGGCCATTTGGGCCAACGCCAAGAAGCCGTGGCGATTGGACAACAACGTCAACTCATCCATGCTTGCCATCTGCACGCCCGTCAGCGCCTGCTCAGCCTGGCGGGCCAGGTCGCGCAACAGTTCGCGCTCCTGTGCGGGCGTGCGCAAAGGGTCTGCGCAGACGCTTTTCTTGTGCGGCTTGCCTGAAATCAGCATCACATACTCCATTGGTGGGTATGTTCTTTAGAGCCCTCCAAAGCGGGTTTGACTCCCTGTTTACGGGCCGTTGGTCAGCTTCCCGTTACCGGGCACGGCCCACCGGCATCCGCCCAGAGCTTGAATTGCGTGACAAAAACATCGTGCGCCACCGGTACCGGCGCGCGATTACCGCCCGGATTCCAGCCCCACAACACCAGTTTGTCTTCGCTGACGTGCTTGATCAGCGCGGCGAAATCACGGTCACCATTGCTCCCGCGGTCCTTGATCATGGCGCACAGTTTGTCGGGAGGCAGGCCGATCCAGGCCATTTTGTGTGCTGCCGGCGGCAGGCTCCAATGCGGCGCTCCCGGTGGAGCCTTGGGACCGTAGCTGGCCGGCGGATTGGCTTCGGCGTGGCAACTGGCGCAGGGCAAACCGGCCGCCCCTTTGCCGTCCATCCCCCGCACCACGTTCATCGCGTGGGGTGTGCCGGCATCGAATTGCAACGGCGAGTCACCGGGAATATGGCAATTCTGGCACCGGGGGCTCTGGAACACCTGTCGCACGGTGTCGAACGCCTTCAGGGCCTCCTTGTCTTCGGCAAACAGCTCCGTTGTGTAGATAAACAGGCAGAACAGGGTCAGCGAACCCAACACCCAATGATGACGTCTCATTTCACACCCCCGACAATTGCAACGGCAGCTCCCGCAGGCGCTGGCCGGTCAAGGCGAACACCGCGTTGGCCACCGCCGGGGCCGTGGGCGGTACACCGGCTTCGCCGATGCCACCGGGTTTATCGCTGCTGGGCACGATGTGCACTTCGACCACTGGCATCTCGTTGAGGCGCAGCACTTGATAGTCGTGATAGTTGGATTGCACCACCTGGCCGTCCTTGAACGTCAGGTGACTGTGCAAGGTAAAGCCCAACCCGAAGGCGATGCATGACTCCATTTGCGCGGCGATGCTCTGCGGGTTGACCGCGATCCCGCAATCCACCGCACACACCACGCGATGCACGCGAATCGCGAGGTTGTCCTGGGACACCTCCGCCACCTGCGCCACATAACTGCCGAATGATTCGTGCACCGCCACGCCCAAGGCATGGCCGTCCGCCAGTGGCGCTTTCCAGTTGGCTTTTTCCACGGCCAGGTTCAAGACGCCCAAGTGCCGCGGATGCTCCTTGAGCAGCGTTCGTCGGTACTCCACCGGGTCTTTCCCCGCTGCGCTGGCCAACTCGTCAATCAACGACTCCATGACGAACGCCGTATGGCTGTGCCCCACTGAACGCAACCACAACACGCTGATGCCGGTTTGCGGCGAGTGCAGGTCAACTTGATGATTGGCCATTCCCTCCAGATAAGGACTGTCCGCCACACCTTCGACGGACGTTTTATCGATGCCGTCCTTGACCATGGTCGCTTCGAGCGACGTGCCGGCCATGATCGACTGCCCGACCATTACGTGTTTCCACGCCACCGGCAGGCCATCGGCGCCCAGACCAACCTGCGCCTGATGCAAAAACGCCGAGCGGTAATAACCGCCACGGATGTCATCCTCCCGCGCCCACACGGTTTTGACCGGTCCGCCCGCCGCTTTGGCGACGTACACCGCTTCGGCAACAAAGTCCGATGTCGGGTTGGCTCGCCGGCCGAAACCGCCACCGAGGAATTCGGTATGGATTTCCACCTGCTCGGGCTTGAGCCCGGTGATTTTCCCGGCAATCAACTGGTCCAGGGTCTGGAACTGCGTGCCGGTCCAGATCTCGCATTTGTCCTGGGTGATGTTCACGGTGCAGTTGAGCGGCTCCATCGGCGCATGGGCCAGGTAAGGCACGCTGTACTCGACATCGAGTTTCTTCACAGCCTTGGCCAATGCTGCGCTGGTGTCCCCTGCCTTGCTGGCCGGCAGGCCCGGGGTGGCGGCGAGTTTGCGGAAACTCTCCAGCAGTTTCTGACTGTCGAGCCCGGCGTTGGGCCCCAGGTCCCACTCGACGTGCAGCGCATCACGGCCCAGTTTCGCCGCCCAGTAATGATCAGCGATCACTGCCACACCGGTTGGCACCTGCAGCACTTTGTGCACACCGGGGATGGCCAGCGCCTCAGCACCTTCGAAGGATTTGACCTTACCGCCGAAGACCGGCGAACGGGCGACCATGGCGGTCATCAAGCCGTCGAACTGCACGTCCATGCCGAACTTCGCCCGACCGGTGATCTTCTCCGGTGTGTCCAGGCGCTTGGTGGGCTTGCCGATGATCGTCCAGTCCTTGGCTTCCTTGAGTTTGATTGACGCAGGGTCCGGCACCGGCAGCTTGCCGGCGTCATCGGCCAACTCGCCGTACGTGGCACGCTGGCCACCGGCAATTACCACGCCGGACTCGGTACGAATCTGCGAAGGCGCCACGTTAAAACGTTTGGCTGCCGCCTCTATCAGCATCAACCGCGCCGCCGCGCCGGCCTGGCGATAGCGGTCGAACTCCATCCAGGTCGAGGTCGAACCACCGGTGATCTGCATCCCGCCAAACCCGGCCATGCCGTAATCGGCGGCCGAGGCCGGTGAATGCTCGACTTTGATTTTCGACCAGTCGGCATCCAGCTCTTCGGCGATCAACATGGTCAGGCCGGTCCAGATGCCCTGGCCCATTTCCGAATGACCGAGCAACACTGTGACGGTGTTGTCATTGCCAATGCGCAGAAACGCATTGGGCGCGAACACGTTGCCCTGATTCTCCGCTGCCGCGGCAAACCGATGGGCACCGGGGATGACAAACGCCACCACCAACCCACCGCCCAACACGGCAGTGCCTTTGAGGAAACCGCGACGCGATAACGGATTGAGACTGTTCATGACCACCTCAACCCAACTCGGCGGCGCGTTTAACCGCGGCGCGAATTCTCGGATAGGTGCCGCAGCGGCAGATATTGCCCGACAGCGCTTGATCAATGTCGGTATCCGTCGGCTTCGGGATCTTCGCCAGCAAGGCCGCGGCCGACATGATCTGTCCGGACTGGCAGTAACCGCACTGCACCACATCAAGTTCGGCCCAGGCTTGTTGCACCGGGTGCGAACCGTCGAGGGACAGGCCCTCGATGGTCAGGATTTTTTGCCCGTGGGCCACGGCCGTGGCCGGGGTAATGCACGAACGCAGCGGCGCGCCATCGACGTGCACCGTGCAGGCACCGCACTGGGCCATGCCACAACCAAACTTGGTCCCAGTCAGGTGCGCAACATCACGCAAGACCCAGAGCAGCGGCATGTCCGCGGGGACATCCAGCTCCTGATCTTTGCCGTTTATATTCAGGGTCAGCATTGCGAAGATCCTCAGACTCACGGTGTTCTGAAGGGGCGTCGCTGTGGTGATCTGCAACCTACGCGCGCCTCGGGTTATCCATACAGCTAAGCGCAAATTGCTCGCAGGGCCGGGGTGTATCGACCACCGGTCATCGGTGGAGGGTTTACACAGCTGGCTCGTAGCCATTTACCTGTAGCCGCTGTGGAGCGAAGCGAGGGTGCGAGTTTTTGAGCGGGGACATCCGCGGAATCAGGTTGGCTGCTGGGGCGCCATCGCCAGCAGGCTGGCTCCCACATTTGGAATGGGTGTATCGGGGAGAGATTGGGTGGCTGTTAGGGCGTCATCGCCAGCAGGCTGGCTCCCACAGAAGAGCAAAGCGGCGTACACCTGAGCTCTTCACCCCGAGCCTAAGCGAGGGGCCGTACGTAAGGGCGAAACCATAAGCAGCCGTTACCGCAGCAACGGATATGTACTCAACAGCTCAAACCCTCGACCGAAACAAAACCCCGGTATACCGCAACAAAAACACCCCAAACCCCAAACACCAAAGCACCGCCGAAAGCCCCAGCCCTAACCCCGAAAACGGCACCAGCGCCACACGCAACAGACCCGCGAACAACACCAGAACAAACCCCGCAACAATCACTTTCGAAGGCATCAAAGCGCGCCCGGTATGCCCCAGACTCACCCGCGCAATCATCGCTAGAATCAACCCACCCACACCACCCACCGCCAACGAATGAGTGGCCAGACTCTGCAGCGGCATCCAGCCCAAATGCCACAACGCCATGGCAAAAACCGCCACCACCAGCCAGACATACGCCAGATACAACGACCACAACAACGGCACACGCCACAGCCCTCGATCATGCCAGCGCCACAAGCGAAACAGCTGTAAAACACCCATCAACCCAAACACCGCCGCCAGCCAAAAACTCGGCACCTCCTGCCAGCCAAGGGCAAAAGTCAGCGCGACAAACAAACCACCCACCAGCAAAACCCGGGTCGGCCACGGATTGGCAGCCGGTGTCGCCGGCCGATTCAAACCCCGTTGAATAAAGAACGGAATCACTCGCCCGCCAATCACACTCATCAACCCCCCGACCAGCCACAACGCCGCCAACACACCGCGTCGTTGCAGACCCACATCGTCGGTCCACAGTCCCCAAAGCGTCATCACCTGACACCCGGCCAGTAACGAGACCATCAACAACACCGGATAATTGTCACGCTTGCCGGCAGCCACCAGATCACGTCCCAGCACCCATGCCAGCAACGGCAAAAACGGCAATTGCAAAAGCAGCAACACAACAGGCGAAACCGGCAGCGCCCAGGCAAGACGTGCGAAAAACCACACCAGCACCAGCCCGATCAAAGGCCAACCGTTGAGCCCCGGGCGCCCCGTCCAGTTCGGCACCGCCGTGAGCAGGAACCCGGCGATGATCGCCACGGCGAACCCGAACGGCATTTCATGGCGATGCCAGGCCAGCATGCCGCCCACCGGTTGCGCACCGGGTAATCGGCCGTATAACCACAAGGCCCAGATCGCCACCGCCAGCGCTGCGAACGCCGCACCGGCGAGAAAGAATGGGCGAAAGCCAAGGCTGAAAACCGGTGCAGCCGCCAGGTTGCGCATCAGGCCAGTGCCCGCGCCACAGGCTTGTGCAAGCGGTGCTGGGACAGCAGGCGCATGACGTAGCCGATTTTCAGCAAGGTTGGCCCGACAATGGTCATGGCGTGCAGCGACACCAGCGCCAGAATCGACAGATGACCTTCGTAGAGATAGGCGCCGTAGATGCCGGCCAGCAGCATCGCCAGGCCCACGCCGAGTACACGGCTGGAGAGGTGCAGAACGTTCTGAGGATTGCTGAAGAAATGGAACATTTTCCGTACTCCTGTAGCAGTTCAGTTGTACGTAAGGTGTATCAAGTCCCGTGCCAGTTTCTCAGCCCTTGTAAATCAGTGCCTTGAAGCCCATCAGGTCAAATCGACATCAACCAAAAATAGTCTTTATGACAAATATGGATGTCTTACTGACTACTTCATGCTGATTTCTCCAGCGCACCGAGCGATCTACGGCACAGCCAGACAAGCCGAGGCTGGCTACGCTGATAGTCCAGCCTGCAAAAAACTGCCAAGGAGACCCGCCATGCTTCACGTTCAAAAAATCACGCCGTGCCTGTGGTTCGATGGGCAGGCGGAAGAAGCAGCGAAGTTCTATTGTGCGATCTTCGATCACGCGAAAATCACCGCCATCACTCACTACGGCAAGGCCGGGCAAGAGATCCACGGTCACGCGGAAGGCTCGGTGCTGACGGTCAGTTTCGAACTCGATGGACAGACTTTCACCGGCCTCAACGGTGGCCCGAACTTCAAGTTCAACGAAGCGATCTCGTTTCAGGTCAATTGCCAGACGCAAGAGGAAGTCGACCATTTCTGGGGACGGCTGTCCGCCGGTGGACCGGTCGAGGCCCAGCAATGCGGCTGGTTGAAGGACAAATACGGTGTGTCATGGCAGATTGTGCCGGTGGCGATGATGGAGATGCTCAAAGACCCGGACACGAGCAAATCCCAACGCGCCATGGCGGCCATGATGCAGATGAAAAAACTCGATATCGCCGCGTTGCAACGAGCCTTTAACGGCGAGAGCTAATACACTCCGAGGCTAATCTGCCAAGGATTGACCATGAAGCTCAGCAAGCCCAAGGACACTGACAAGGCCCCGCGTTTCTGGCGCGATGATGCCCTGCCCTTCATCGAAGCCCGCGCTATCGCGGATGGGCGCGAGGTCTGCTACACCCGGCATTCCCACGAGCACTTTTCCATCGGTGCGATCACTGCCGGGCGCAGCACCTATGTCCATGAGCAATCGCAGTTCGAGGTCAGTGCCGGAACGGTGGTGCTGATGAATCCCGGTGATGTCCACGCCTGCAACCCGATCGACGACCAGCCCTGGTCGTACCTGATGCTGTATGTCGAGACCGCGTGGCTGGCCGACTTGCAGCATCAGCTCGGGTTCAGCGATGACCTGGCGTTTCGTCGCTTTGCGATCACCCATACCGCTGACACCGAGCTGTTTGCGGGTTTGGCGCAGTTGTATGAAGTACTGGTCGATCCGCTACAGGACGTACTGCGCAAACAGAGCGCCGCGGTGGAGTTTTTCACCGAGCTGCAGCTGCGGCTCAGCCCTGCCGCACAGCCGCTGCGCGAACCCAATTTCAAACTGGAACGCGCCGCCGAGTTCATCCGCGAACACTGCACGCAAATGCTCAAGCTCGAAGACATTTGCGAAGCGGCACAGTTGTCACCGTCTTATCTGATTCGCGCGTTCAAGCAGCATTACGGCATGACGCCTCACGCCTTTCTGGTCAACCGGCGCATCCAGTTTGCCCGCGACCAATTGCGCAACGGCAAGCTGATTGCCGATGTCGCACTGGAGGCGGGGTTTGCCGATCAGGCGCATTTTCAGCGCGCGTTCAAACAGCATCTGGCCGCGACGCCGGGGCAGTATCGCGGTTGATCACGGCAACAGCAGATACACCGCACTCACCGCCAGCAACAACGCCATGCCCCGGTTGAACCAACGCATGCCCGCCGGGTTGTTCAGGTACCCGCGCAGAAACGTCCCGGCGTAGGCCCAGCAGCCGACCGACACATAGCAGATCACCAGATAAACCGCCGCAAACTGCCACACCAGGCGCGCCTCGCCATCGGCGACAAACGCGCCCATGCCGGCCACGCACGCCAGCCAGGCCTTGGGGTTGAGCCATTGCATGACGGCGCCGTACAGCATCGACGGTGCGCGCGCTGAATCCTTCGCCTCCAGTTGCCCGTTGTCGGCAGCCAGTTTAAAGGCCATGTACAACAGGAACGCCACGCCGGCCCACTGCACCACCTGAGTCATGGCGGGCCACAGCTGCAACAACTCGTGCAGCCCCAAGCCCATCAACACCAGCAACAACACGAACCCCAGAGTCGCCCCGGCCACATGGCGCTGGCTGGCCTTGAAGCCGAACCGCGCCCCGGAACTCAAGGCCACGATATTCACCGGCCCCGGGGTGATCGACGCGGCCAGCGCAAACGCGGCCATGGACATGATCAAACTCATCGCACACCTACTCTCAGTCAATTGAACCAGGCCCCAAGGTAAAGAGCCCGACGGTGCACGTATTGAAGAAAACTGCCCCGTGAGCGTCCGCTAGGCGTAATAGCCCACTACCCGCTTCACCTTCACCAAGGCTTGGCGCAGGGACTCCATGTCCACTGAGCCCAATGCCAGGCGAATGGCGTGGGGCACATGAGTAGTGATCGCAAAGGGCTCGGCGGGCGATACCGAGACCTGTTCACGCATCAACGCCATGGCGATCTGATCGGCGCGGGCGTCTTCCGCCAAGGGCAGCCAAATGAAATATGAAGATGGATGACTGACGGTCTTCAGCCCCGCCAGCACCTCGCGCGCCAAGGCTTGCCGGGCCTGCGCATCCGCACGCTTTTGTGCTTCGAGTGTGTAAACGGTGCCGTCGTCGAGCCAGGTCGTGGCGATCGCCGTCATCACGCCCGGGGTGTTCCAGGTTGTCGCCATGACGGTGCGTTCAAAACCGGCGATCCAGTGGGCCGGTGCCGCGATGAAACCGACCCGCAGCCCGGTGGCGATGTTCTTCGACAAACCGCTCACGTACACCGTTCTTTCCGGTGCCATCTCAGCCACAGGGGGCGGTGGGTTGTCGGCCAGAAACGCGTAGGCCGCGTCTTCGATGATCGTCAGATCATGTTGCCGGGCGATGGCCACCAAGCGCTCGCGTTGATCGGCATCCATCACCCAACCCAGCGGGTTATGCAACGTCGGCATCGCGTACACCGCACGTACCGGACGACTGCGGCACAGTTTGTCCAAGGCAGACAAATCAGGCCCTTTGTCGGTGACAGGAATAGGCAAGACTTCCAGGTGCAGCGTTTCGGCGAGCGTCTTGAACCCCGGATAGGTCAACGCGTCAGCTGCGATCACGTCGCCGGGCTTGAGCAGCGTCATCATCACCACGGCCAGCCCGTGTTGGGCGCCGCTGACGATCAATACTTGCTCCGCTGGCACATTCAGGCCGCGCTCGCCAAGGTGGCGCGCAACCGAGGCCCGCTCATGCAGGCGCCCGGCGTGGGGCTGGTAGCGCAACAGCGATTCCAGGTCACCGGACAACGCCAGTTGCCGCAGCGCTGTGCGCAACAGGTCGGCCTGGCCGGGCAGCGACGGATAGTTGAAGTTCAGGTCGATCATCCCCGCCGCCACCACCGACTGCGAAATGCCCTGACCCGGTGGCAGCGACGTTTCCCGGACAAAAGTCCCGCGCCCGGTTTCACCGCTGACCAGACCCATGCCCTCAAGCTCGGCGTACACCCGGCTCGCCGTGACCAGCGCCAGGCCTTGCTCAGTGGCGAGCTGTCGGTGGGTGGGCAGCCGCGTACCCGGCGGCAAACGCCCCGAGCGAATGTCGGCGGCAAAGGTATCAACCAAGGTTTTATAGCGGGATCGAGGCATGTCGCGATGTATCCATGACAATTTTTTGATTGTATCGATGAGCAACCCTACCATGAATTTCGTGCAATCAAACAATGAGCGTGAGCCACATGGAACGGACCTCAAACCTGCAAAACCGCACGCTGGAAAACAGTGCCAGCGGCTGGATCAATGGCTTGATCGGCGTTGTGATTTTCAGCGGCTCGCTGCCTGCGACACGGGTGGCGGTGTTGGAGTTCGATCCGGTGTTTCTCACGGTGGCCCGGGCCACACTCGCCGCGATTCTGGCGCTGTGCCTGTTGCTGTTGTTCAAAGAAAAACGCCCGGCACGCCATCAACTCGTGCCATTGATCATCGTGGCGTTGGGCGTGGTGGTGGGTTTTCCGCTACTGACTGCGCTGGCATTGCAATACGTGACATCGGCGCATTCCATCGTATTTGTCGGCCTGCTACCGCTGGCCACCGCGGTGTTCGGCGTGCTGCGCGGCGGTGAACGCCCGCGCCCGGTGTTCTGGTTTTTCTCGGTACTGGGCAGCCTGCTGGTGGTCGGTTTTGCCGCATCGCAGGGCCTGAGCGCCTCGCCACAAGGCGACATTTTGATGCTGTTGGCGATCCTGGCGTGCGGTCTCGGTTATGCCGAAGGGGCAAAGTTGTCGCGCACGCTGGGCGGTTGGCAGGTGATTTCGTGGGCACTGGTGCTGGCACTGCCGGTCATGGCAGCACTGAGCTGGTGGCGGTTGCCGGCGTCGTTCAGCGGGATCAGCACGCCGGCCTGGTTCAGCCTGGCTTACGTGTCGCTGTTCAGCATGCTGATCGGTTTCGTTTTCTGGTATCGCGGGCTCGCCCAGGGCGGCATTGCCGCTGTAGGCCAACTGCAACTGTTGCAACCGTTCTTCGGCCTGGCACTGGCGGCCACCCTGCTGCACGAGCACGTCAGCATCGGCATGCTCGGCGTCACGGTGGCGGTGATCCTGTGTGTCGCCGGGGCGAAAAAATTCGCCAAGTGATGCTCAAGGTATGGAGTCGACCTTGTGCGTCGTCACGGCCGGGTCGAGTCGGGGCTTAGCGCTCTCCATCGCCGCCACCAGGTCCTTGGCACCGGAGCCCCATTTCGAGATCACTTTGAAAGCGTCGGTGAAAGACACATCCAGCGGATGCACGCGGCTCGCTTCGAGGATGTACACAGCACCGGCCAGCGGCGTCGGCACCGAGGGCACGAAAATGGTGTAGCGACCGTCTTCGAACACCTCAATGATGAAGGCCGGAACCAGCGCATCTTCGATCTCGACCAGTGCCGGCTTCCAAACCGTTTGCCGGCTGTCTCCTGCCACTTGTTGTGTCAGGCTGCGGAACAGACCGTAACCGGGAATCCTCTCGAACAGGCCCTTCTCGACGCGCTCGCGGGCCGATTGCCCCAACCGCGTGCGCAGAGCCGCGCCGATCACAAAGCAGATCAACAGCACCAGGATCAGCGATAACAGCTGCTCGGCAGGCAGCCAGTCAGGAAGGATGTTGGTGAAGGGCCGCACCAGTTGTCCGAGGGACTTCATGCCCTTGAGCAACACCAGGATGGCCAGGTAGATCGGGATGATGACCAGCAGTCCAGCGATCACCCGTTTGGTGAAGTACCCAAGTAACTGTTTCATGTGCACTACCCTTGTCTGAGGACTGGGCCGCGCGGACTAACGTCGGCTGATTGACGATAGTACGAGACCGCCGGGCTCACAAGGACAGTACCGGGCTCCATGTACGGTGATTTCTCCCGCTGACTGTATGGGTCTGGCGCAGTGGCAGCCGTGATAAAAATACGGTTCTCGTCACAGGAGCCTGCCCATGGACCTCGCCACCCTCACCCTCTTTCTACCGGCCTGCTTTGCCCTGAACATGGCGCCTGGCCCGAACAACCTGCTGTCGGTCAGCAACTCGACCCGTTATGGCTACCGCACCGCGTGCATGGCCGGGGTCGGCCGCTTGCTGGCTTTCGCCGCAATGATCGCCCTTGCCTCGGCGGGCCTGGCGGTGGTGTTGCAGACCTCGGAGCTGTTGTTCTACGGCATCAAGATCCTCGGCGCGGCGTACCTGTTCTACCTCGCCTGGCAACTGTGGCGAGCAGACCCAGGTGTAGACAACGTAGTGACCGGTGCACCCGTAGGCATGCTGGCACTGGCCCGGCAGGAGTTTCTGGTGGCGGCCGGTAACCCGAAAGCCATCCTGATCTTCACCGCGTTCCTGCCGCAGTTTGTCGACTCCACTCGCGCAATCACGCCGCAATTCGCCGTATTGGGTGCGTTGTTCCTGATGCTCGAATGGATCGCCATCGCGGCCTACGCCTACATGGGTCTGCACATGCGCCGCTGGTTCGCCAAGCCGTCGGGCAAGCGGATGTTCAATCGCTGCTGCGCGGGCCTGTTGTCGAGCGCCGCTGCGGTGCTGCTGATGGCGCGGCGCGCGTAAGGAGCGCCTGAGGGAGAGAGCAGACAGACAGCCTTGGCTTTTTTCGCCAGCATACGTATATTCGGATATCCATATATCTTAATAGCAATGATGAGCTAAAGATGAGCCCTCTCCCCGCCCCGAAAAAAATCCTCTTCATGTGCACGGCCAACAGCTGTCGCAGCGTATTGAGCGAAGCGCTGTTCAATCACCTGGCCCCGGCCGGGTTTGAAGCGGTCAGTTCCGGCAGTTTCCCCAGCGGCCGGCTCAACCCCCAGGCCTTACGGACGCTGCACGACCTCGGCATTCCGACCGAAGGTTTGTACAGCAAGGACTCGTCTGCCTTCGCCGATACCCCACCCGACATCGTGATCACGGTTTGCGATAAAGCCGCTGGTGAGGCCTGCCCGGTCTATTTCGGTCCGGCACTCAAAAGCCACTGGGGGCTGGGCGACCCGTCGGACGTCCAGGGCACCGATGAAGAAATCAAGGCTGCTTTCGCCGAGACGGTCGAGATCATCAAGCGGCGCTTTGCTGCGTTCTTCGCCCTTGACCTCAACAGCCTGTCGGACGCCGACCTCAAAGCGGCCCTTGACCGCATTGGAGCCCTGTCATGAACGAAGACTTGCCGAACCTCGACCTCGAACTCCTGCCGCCCAACGACGAAGACGGCCACAAGCCGCGCATTCTGCTGCTGTACGGCTCCACCCGCGAACGCTCTTTCAGCCGGCTGCTGACCGAAGAAGCGGCTCGGATTTTGCGCTTGCTGGGCGCCGAAACGATGATCTTCGAACCATCCGGTTTGCCGCTGCCCGATGATGCGCCTGGCGATCACCCAAAGGTCCGGGAACTGCTTGATCTGGTGCTCTGGTCAGAAGGCCAGGTCTGGTGCTCGCCGGAACGTCACGGCTCGATGTCGGCGGTGTTCAAGTCGCAGATCGACTGGATTCCCCTGACCCTGGGTGCGGTGCGCCCGACCCAGGGCAAGACGCTGGCCGTGATGCAAGTCTGCGGCGGTTCGCAATCGTTCAACACCGTCAACCAACTGCGCGTGCTCGGGCGCTGGATGCGCATGCTGACCATCCCCAATCAATCCTCGGTCCCCAAAGCCTTCATGGAATTCGATGAGGCCGGTCGGATGAAACCGTCTTCGTACTACGACCGCGTTGTCGATGTGATGGAAGAATTGGTCAAGTTCACCCGGCTGGTGCGCGGCCGCGAGGCGTTTTTGGTGGACCGTTATTCCGAGCGCAAAGAGAGCGCCGAAGAGTTGTCGAAGCGGGTCAATCAACGCTCGATCTGAAACAGTGACGTATGTGCGGAATTCTCTGTCGATTTTCCGGTGGAGACCTTCCGCCCCGCGCCTTAAGCTCAACCCATGAACCTACAAAGCACGCTACTTCCGCCCCACGCCGAGATGGTCCGCGCCATGCTCGAACGCGACACCGCCTACGAGGGGGTGTTCTTTACTGCGGTCAAGACCACCGGGATTTTCTGTCGCCCCAGTTGCACGGCGCGCAAGCCGAAACCGCAGAACGTCGAATTCTTTGCCCACGCCGATGAATGCCTGTCGGCGGGCTACCGCGCCTGCCTGCGGTGTAAGCCGCTGGACGCCGCCGCCATCGCCCCGGACTGGGTGCAGACGTTGCTCAAGTCCGTAGAGGCCGATCCCGAGCAGCGCTGGACCGACGCTCAATTGTTGGCCGAAGGCATCGAACCGCTGAAACTGCGCCGATGGTTCAAACAGCACTTCGGCATGACCTTTCATGCCTGGTTGCGCACTCGGCGACTGGGCATGGCGCTGGGCGGGATCAAACAGGGCGACTCCATCGACAATGCGGCGTTCGATTCGGGTTACGAATCCCTGAGCGGCTTTCGCGATGCTTTTCAAAAGTCGTTTCACATCACCCCGGGCCGCGCCGCCAACAGCGAGCCCTTGCTGTTCACACGCCTGACCACTCCGCTGGGGCCGATGATCGCCATGGCCGAACGGCGAGGCCTGGTGCTGCTGGAGTTTCTCGACCGCCCGGCACTGACCCGGGAAGTGGAAGAACTGCAGAACCATTATGGCTACGCCGTGGCGCCTGGACACAATGGGCATCTGCAACAGGTCGAACAGGAGCTGGCGCAATATTTCGCCGGGCAGCTGACGCAATTCAACGTTGCACTGCACCTGCCGGGCAGCGAATTCGCCCGGTTAGTCTGGGCAGAACTGGCGGCCATCCCTTACGGCGAAACCACCACGTACGGTGCGATTGCGGCGAGGCTGGGCAAGCCCGGTGCCAGTCGCGCAGTGGGCCTGGCCAACGGGCACAATCGACTGTCGATTGTCGTGCCTTGCCATCGGGTGATCGGTGCGGACGGCTCGCTGACGGGCTATGGTGGAGGACAACCGCGCAAGGCGTTCCTGCTCAGGCTGGAAAACGCCGCCGCGCAGATCACCCGGCCATTGGCTTTCTGAACGCTCGCTGTTTTCGTCAGCGCCCAAGGATGTTTGATGCCCGATCCCTACTTGCCTGCTACCCGGTTCCTCGCGGCCATCGATGACGACTGGCAACGCCATGTCAGCGCCGTCGGCCCGTGTCTGCATCAAGCGCATGCTGCGCGCGATCCCTACGAGTCGCTGGTACGGGCGATTGCTTATCAACAACTGCACGCCAAGGCCGGTGATGCGATTGTCGGGCGCTTGCTGGCGTTGTTTCCCGGCCAGGCATTTCCTCGGCCGGAACAATTGGTCGCCACTGATTTTGAACGGATGCGCAGTTGCGGCTTTTCCGCCAGCAAGATAGCGACCATCCAAGGCATCGCCCAAGCCACACTGGACGGCGTGGTGCCGGATTACGCCACAGCCCTGGCCATGGACGATGAGGCGTTGATCGAGCGCTTGATCACCCTGCGCGGCGTGGGTCGCTGGACCGTTGAAATGCTGTTGATCTACAGCCTGGAACGCCCGGACATCCTGCCGGCCGATGACTTTGGCGTACGTGAAGGTTATCGAAAGCTCAAGGGGCTAGAGGTGCAACCAACGCGCAAACAGATGATTGAAATCGGCTTGGCGTGGAGCCCTTATCGGACGGTGGCGGCGTGGTATTTGTGGCGGGTGGCGGGCAAGTAGACTGCGTTATCGTTTATCGCTCGCAGGGAAACACCGCGCGCCAGCTATTCAAATCGCTTAAGGATGGCTACTGTCATCGGCTCAATGCGCATCGGCACAAGGAGCACAGGCTTGAGCGTTTCACCCGAACCGGAACACCGCCCGCCCGAGCCGATCAGCCTGCGCGAGGCTTTGCGCTTTTGGCTCAAGCTCGGCTTCATCAGTTTCGGCGGGCCAGCGGGACAGATTTCGATCATGCACCAGGAGTTGGTGGAGCGCCGACGCTGGATCTCCGAACGACGCTTCCTGCACGCGCTGAACTACTGCATGTTGCTGCCCGGTCCCGAGGCTCAGCAACTGGCGACCTACATCGGCTGGTTGATGCACCGCACCTGGGGTGGCGTGATTGCCGGTGTGCTGTTTGTGCTGCCTTCGCTGTTCATCCTGATTGCGTTGTCGTGGGTGTACATCGCCTTTGGTGAAGTGCCGGTGGTAGCCGGCCTGTTTTACGGCATCAAGCCCGCGGTGACGGCGATCGTGGTGCAAGCTGCCCACCGCATCGGCTCGCGGGCGTTGAAGAACGGCTGGCTGTGGGGCATCGCCGCCGCTTCATTCGTGGCGATTTTTGTGTTGAACCTGCCGTTTCCACTGATCGTGCTGGGCGCTGCGGTGATCGGCTATTTTGGCGGGCGGCTGGCCCCGGAAAAATTCAGGACCGGTGGCCACAGCGCTGCGCAAAAATCCTTCGGTCCGGCCGTGATCGACGATGACACGCCGCCGCCTGATCACGCCCGTTTCAGCGCCCTGAAGCTGGCGCGGCTGGCGGTGATCGGTGCGATTTTGTGGACCCTGCCGATGGCCACGCTTACCGTGTTGTTTGGCTGGGACGGCACGCTCACGCAGATGAGTTGGTTCTTCACCAAAGCGGCGCTGCTGACTTTCGGCGGCGCCTACGCCGTATTGCCGTATGTGTATCAGGGCGCGGTCGGTCATTACGGATGGTTGACGCCGACTCAGATGATCGACGGCCTGGCACTGGGTGAAACCACGCCCGGCCCGCTGATCATGGTGGTGGCGTTCGTCGGGTTCATCGGCGGCTACGTGCTTCAGGTATTTGGTCCGGATCAGGCGTTTGTCGCCGGTGCCGTCGCTGCAACGCTGGTGACCTGGTTTACGTTTCTGCCTTCGTTTTTGTTCATCCTCGCCGGCGGCCCGCTGGTGGAGTCGACGCATAACGAACTGAAATTCACCGCGCCGTTGACCGCGATCACGGCGGCGGTAGTTGGGGTGATTCTCAATCTGGCGTGCTTTTTTGCCTACCACGTACTCTGGCCGAACGGCTTCAGTGGCCACCTCGATTGGCCTTCGGCGCTGATCGCGATGGCAGCGGCCATCGCGTTGCTGCGATTCAAGCGCGGCGTGATCGAAGTCTTGATCGGCTGCGGGGTGATCGGACTGGGTGTGCATCTGCTGCGATGAATCAGACGTTTACAGGCGCCACTTTCCCCCCTAGTATCCAGACACGCCCGATGGCAGGTCACGCCTGCCACCGACGATTTCCAATGCTGGAAACATCCGTTATGAACCGCATTGTCAACCTGCCCATGGCCCTGAGCCGTTCCAAACTCCGTCACTCCGCACGTCCGCCGGATAGCACCCTGCTCGTCTAAGCGCGTCCCCCACGCGTCGAGCCCTCTCCCTCGCCAATCCTTTGCCTGCATGCCCCGGGTCTTTGTATCCGTCGTCGTGCCGAGGCCTGAATCCGTGCGTCCGCAGGACGCCAACGTGAGTGACGAACCATGAAATTCGCAGCCCTTGAAGATGCCCAGACTTTTCTGGCGAACAACCCCGATATCGACATGATCGAGCTGTTCATTCTCGATGCCAACGGCGTGCCGCGCGGCAAACTGTTGCACCGCGAAGAACTGCTGGCGGTGTATGAAAGCGGTCGTCCACTGCCCAGCACTATCCTCGGCCTGACCTTGCAGGGCGATGATGTCGAGAACTCCGGGCTGGTCTGGGACGTGGGCGATATCGACTGCCGCGCCTACCCGCTCGAAGGCAGCCTGGTGCGCTTGCCATGGCGGCAGATTCCAACGGCGGCGGTTCAAGTCAGCATGCACCCGCAAGAAGGCATGCCCGCCAGCATCGCCGACCCGCGTCACCTGCTGATCAGCGTGATTGACCGTCTGAAGGCTGAGGGTTATCACCCGGTAATGGCCTGCGAGCTGGAGTTCTATTTGCTCGATGCCAAGCGCGATCACCACGGCCGCCCGCAACCGGCGCTGGACGCTGACGGTGGTCGACCGCGACACACACAAGTGTATGGCTTGCGCGAGCTGGAACAGATTGAACCGTTCCTCGCCGACCTGTACGCCGCGTGCAAACTCCACGGCATTCCGGCGCGCACGGCGATCTCCGAATACGCGCCGGGCCAAGTGGAAATTACCCTGGAACACGGCGATGCCTTGCAGGCGATGGATCAGGCGGTGCGCTACAAGCGCCTGGTCAAAGCCGTGGCCCACAAGCACGGTATGCAGGCAACGTTCATGGCCAAGCCGTTCGATCATCTGGCGGGCACCGGCATGCACATGCACGTCAGCATCGCCGATGCCGAGGGCCGCAACCTGTTTGCCTCCGAAGACCCGGCCGGCACGCCATTGTTGCGCACAGCCATCGGCGGCATGCTCGCCTCGTTGCTCGATTCATTGCTGCTGTTTTGCCCCAACGCCAACTCCTACCGGCGTTTCCAGGCCAACAGCTATGCGCCGCTGGCCCCGACCTGGGGCGTCGACAACCGTACCGTCAGCCTGCGCGTTCCGGGCGGCCCGGCCAACAGCCGGCACATCGAGCACCGCATTTGTGGCGCCGACGCCAACCCGTATCTGGCGGCAGCGGCGATCCTCGCGGGCATTCATCGCGGCATCAGCGAAAACCTCGATCCGGGCGAACCGGTGGAAGGCAACGGCTACGCACAAGCCACACAATTGCTGCCCACCGACTGGCTGACGTCGCTGACAGCACTGGAAAATTCGGTGTGGGCACGAGATGCACTGGGACAGGAATTTCTGGGGGTGTACCTGGCGGTCAAGCGTGCCGAGTATCGGCAGTTCATGGCGGAAGTGGGTGAACAGGACTGGCGTTGGTATTTGACTGAGGCTTAACCCTTTCAGTCGATTACCTGCAGTTCCTGTGGGAGCGGGCTTGCCCGCGATAGCGATGTGTCATTCACCTCTAATGTTGACTGACATGGCCTCATCGCGGGCAAGCCCGCTCCCACAGGGACCATGCGTTTCACTATCCTTTTTGCCCGGACACTGACATGACCCAACAACGCTGCAATTCCTACTACACCGCCACCCTCAACCAGGACACCGATTACCCGACACTGCAAGGCCAGCACCGCGTCGACGTGGTGATCATCGGCGGCGGCTTTACCGGTGTCGCCACCGCTGTCGAGTTGGCGGAAAAAGGCCTGAAAGTCGCCATCGTCGAAAGCCACAAGATCGGCTGGGGCGCGACCGGGCGCAACGGTGGCCAAGTCACCGGCAGCCTGTCGGGCGATGAAGCGATGCGCAAACAGATGCGCCGTACGATTGGCGAAGACGTCGACGATTTCATCTGGCACCTGCGTTGGCGCGGGCACCAGATCATCCAGCAGCGGGTCGAGAAGTACGGCATCGCCTGCGACCTCAAGCACGGGCATTTGCATGCCGCGTACAAGCCGATCCACATGGACGGTTTGCGCAAGGATTACGACGAAGCGGTGCGTCGCGGCATGGGCGACGACGTCAGCCTGCTCGACCGAAGCCAGGTGCGCGACTTGCTGCAAAGTGACCTCTATCACGGTGCGATCAAGAACACCCGCAACATGCATTTGCACCCGCTAAACCTGTGTATCGGTGAGGCGCGGGCAGCAGAAAGCCTGGGGGCACTGATCTTCGAAAACAGCGAAGTGCTGGAAATCATCCATGGCGACACGCCCGGGGTGCGCACGGCCCACGGCCGCATCGACGCCAATCAGGTGCTGTTGGCCGGCGACGTCTATCACAAACTGGAACCGGGCAAGCTCAAGGGCAAGATTTTCCCGGCCATGGGCGGCATCGTCACCACCGCGCCGCTGGGGGATCTGGCCAAACAGATCAACCCTGAGGACCTGGCCGTGTATGACTGCCGTTTCGTGCTCGACTACTACCGCCTGACGGCCGACGGTCGCTTGCTGTTCGGCGGAGGCGCTAACTACAGCGGCAAGGATTCCCGCGACATCGCCGCCGAACTGCGCCCGTGCATCGAGCAGACATTCCCGGCGCTAAAAGGCGTGGCCATCGATTACCAGTGGAGCTGCGCGATGGGCATCGTGATCAACCGTATCCCGCAGCTGGGCAAGCTGTCGGACAACGTCTGGTATTGCCAGGGCTACTCGGGTCACGGCATAGCGACCACGCACATCATGGGCGAAATCATGGGCCGCGCTATCACCGGGCAGCTTGAGCATTTCGACACCTTCGCCGCCTGCCAGCACATTCGTGTGCCGATGGGTGATTTGCTGGGCAACCCGATGCTTGCGGCGGGCATGTGGTACTACCAGATGCTGGAGCGATTACGCTGATGCATTGATGTTGTTTGGACTGGCATCATCGCCCGGTTGAGCTGACCGCCCGCCAGAATCACCTTGATGCCTTTGAATTCAGACAGCGTGATCGCCGTCATGGGCGAGGCGGTGACCGCTGTTAGCCAAGCCAGATAACAAACACAAACCAGCAAGTCAGGTATCAATTGTTTCGATCTTTCAAATCATGAAGCCGAATTTTTTATTTATCGGCGCCCTGTTCAAAATGGCGCCCATCTCTCCCGTTTCGGATGAACACTTCATGAACCTGAATTTTGCTTTCGCCTGCATGATCGTGGTCTCGTTTACCATTGCACTGGTACACACCTGATCAACGACAGGCCCCGCCCACGCACCAGAGTCGACGCATGCTTTTTTCCCTAGTATCCAATGGCACCCTGCTCACCCCCCAAGATCCGCAGCCGCCGGTGCCCTGGTGGAGCTTCACGAAAACCGTGCTGGCGGCGACCGCGCTGTCACTGGTGCGAGACGGGCTGATTCGTCTCGATGACGTATTAGCCGAAGGCCCGTTCACGCTGCGCCAACTGCTGCGGCACGAGGCCGGGTTGGCGGACTACTCCGAACTCGCCGATTACCACGCCGCCGTCGCCCGCAACGAAGCGCCCTGGTCGGCTGATGAAATGCTCCAGCGCCTGGACGCCAACCGCCTGCGCTACGCACCGGGTGAAGGCTGGCGTTATTCCAACGTTGGCTACTTGCAGGTCGCGCGCCTGATTGAGCGCCTCACAGGCCTGTCGCTTGAACAGGCACTGGCACAGCGGGTGTTCGACCCCCTCGATTTGCCCCATGTACGCCTGGCCAAAAACCGCGCCGATTTGCACGGCGTGAGCATGGGCGCCGCCATCAGTTATGACCCCGGCTGGGTCTATCACGGCTTGCTGGTCGGCCCACTCGATCAGGCAGCGCTGTGCCTGGACCGACTATTGAGCGGCGCGTTTTTGCCCCAGCCACTGTTGCAGGACATGCAAACGGCTCACGTCCTTGGCGGACCGATTGCCGGGCGCCCATGGACCTCGCCCGGCTATGCGCTGGGGCTGATGCAAGGTGGCGTGGCGAGCGGTTTGCTGCTCAGCGGGCACACTGGCGCCGGCCCCGGCAGCGTGATCGCGGTCTATCGCAGTGTTCACGCTGGCAATGCCGCCAGTTGCGCGGTGTTTCTTGAAGGCAGCGACGAAGGCGCAGTTGAATCCGAAGCAATGAAGCATCTGTTGGCACAGATCAATGCAAACCGGTAAAAACCCCGACAATGGTCGAAGATGATCTATAAACAGTGTTCGCCTGTTTTGAATCTGGGCGCTTGAAGGCGCCTCAAAACAGTGGGTCTCTTGCAAAGCGGTGGACAAATGGATGTCCACCTGGAGATTTTCCGCATGAAAGCACTGAAGATAGCCGCCAGCGAAGGCGTACTGGAGTGTTTCCAGACGTCCCGTGAAGTGATCCCGTTCAAACTGACCGACTATACCGACGTCGCCGTTGCGGTGTTCTCGGTCGAGGATGTGATGGCCGGCGCCCTGGCAGCCCTGCAACGCACCGGTTTCGATATCCCGATTTTCCTGGTGACCGCCCCCGGCACCGGCACCCGCGCCCGTGATGTCTACAAGCATCTGGAAGATGTGCTGCTGCAGGTCAACGGCATTTTTGACCCTTCCAGTAATAACGCCCAATACCATGGTCATCAATTGGAAACAGCGGCCAAGGCCTATGAAGAAACCCTGCTGCCGCCGTTCTTCGACTCACTCAAGCACTACACCGAATCAGCCAACGCCACTTTCGCCTGCCCCGGTCACCAGGGCGGTCAGTTTTTCCGCAAGCATCCGGCGGGCCGACAGTTTTTCGACTTCTTCGGCGAGACCCTGTTTCGCGCCGACATGTGCAACGCCGACGTCAAACTCGGCGACCTGCTGATCCACGAAGGCCCGGCCCTACTGGCGCAAAAACACGCGGCCAAGGTGTTCAACGCCGACAAGACTTACTTCGTGCTCAACGGCACCTCGGCCTCGAACAAAGTCGTGACCAACGCCCTGCTCACCCCCGGCGACCTGGTGTTGTTCGACCGCAACAACCATAAATCCAACCACCAGGGCGCGTTGATCCAGGCCGGTGCCACGCCGGTTTACCTGGAAACCGCGCGTAACCCTTACGGGTTCATCGGCGGCATCGACGCCCATTGCTTCGAAGAAGACTACCTGCGTGAGTTAATCAGCGAAGTCGCGCCCGACAAGGCGCAACTGCCACGGCCATTCCGACTGGCGATCATTCAACTGGGTACCTATGACGGCACCGTCTACAACGCCCGGCAAGTGGTCGATCGCATCGGCAAACTGTGCGACTACATCCTGTTCGACTCGGCTTGGGTGGGTTACGAGCAGTTCATCCCGATGATGAAAGACTGCTCGCCGCTGCTGCTGGACCTCAACGAAAACGACCCGGGCATCTTCGTCACCCAATCGGTGCACAAGCAGCAGGCCGGTTTTTCCCAAGCCTCGCAGGTCCACAAGAAAGATCGCCACATCAAGGGCCAGGCCCGTTACTGCAACCATCACCGACTGAACAACGCGTTCATGGCCCAGGCCTCGACCAGCCCGTTTTACCCGCTGTTCGCTTCGCTGGACGTGAACGCGCGCATCCACTCCGGGCGCAGCGGCCTGCGCCTGTGGGAAGACTGCGTGAAGTTCGGCATCGATGCGCGCAAGTTGATCCTGGAAGCCTGCACCATGGTCCGCCCCTTCGTGCCGGATACCGTCGACGGGCGCCAGTGGGAGGATTACCCCACCGAAGACATTGCCGCCGACGTGCGCTTCTTCGAATTCCACCCCAAGGACCGCTGGCACGCCTTCAGCGGCTACGCCGACAAGCAATACTTCATCGACCCGTGCAAGTTGCTGTTCACCACGCCGGGCATTGATCCGGTGGATGGCAGCTACACCGACTTTGGCATTCACGCCGGCATCCTCGCGAACTTCCTGCGCGAGAACGGCATCGTGCCAGAGAAGTGCGACCTCAACTCGATCCTGTTCCTGCTCACCCCGGCCGAAGACTGGGCGAAGATGACCCACCTCGCCTCGCAGATCGCCCGCTTCGAACGCTTCATCAGCGATGACGCGCCAATGAGCCGGGTCTTGCCGGCCATCTATGCGCAGCATCAGGAACGTTATCGCAACTACACCATTCGCCAGCTCTGCCAGGAAATGCACGACCTCTACCGCAGCCACAACGTCCAGCAATTGCAGAAGGCGATGTTCCGCAAAGAGCACTTCCCGAAAAAAGCCATGAACCCGCAGCAGGCGCAGTTCGAATACATCCGCGGCAACGTCGAACTGGTGGCCCTGGCCGACGCCGATGGTCGCATCGCCGCCGAAGGTGCGCTGCCCTATCCTCCGGGAGTGCTTTGCGTGGTGCCTGGCGAAATCTGGGGTGGCGCGGTGTTGAAGTACTTCCTCGCGCTGGAAGAAGGTATCAACGCTCTGCCCGGATTCACTCCGGAGCTGCAAGGCGTGTACCTGAAGGAAGACGCCGGGCGCATTCGCGCTTACGGCTATGTGATCAAGGCGTGATAACCGTGCCTCAATGGAACGGGAAGATGTAGTTCATCCAGGCGGCCATGCGCAGCAGAATCTTGCGCATGGCTGCGATGTGATGAAAGTGATGGCTGTACAGCGCGGCCTGCCCGTAAGCGCCTCCCGGCATCTTGTCTTTGTACGGAGCGAACGCCGGATCGGTGATTTCGATGATGACCGGCACGCGACCGGCCGGTGGTGAGCCGGTAAAGCTGATCAGCGTACCGGAAGGCTGAACCTGACCTTCGCCAATCACGCCATAGACACTCTTGACCTTGCCTTGGAAAACCTTGCCGGGAATACCGTCGAAGGCCACCTCGGCTTCATCGCCCTCGGACAAGCGCAACAGGCTGTTCTGGCGCATCCACGCCGCGAAGTATTTGCCCCCATCGGGAATGAACACCATAGATGGGCGCAACGGTAACTTGGTTGCCATCATGCCCGGGCGCAAGGAAACGTGGGTCACGAAGCCTTTGCTCGGCGCACGGATGGTCGTGTTGTCGAGTTCGTACTGGGCGTTGGCCAACTGCGCCTGCAAATCGTCGCTTCGCGCAACGGCGATATCCAGCTCACGCTGGGTGCCAAAATTGCGTTTCATCAGCTCGGTGATTCGGAAAAGATCGCCTTTGGCCGAAACCAGCTGCGCCTTGAGCGATTTGATCCGGTTCTCGAACGGTGTAGGGTCGATCCGGAACAATACGTCGCCCTTCTCCAGCGGTTGGTTGGTCTTGACCGGCACATCGACCACTTGACCGCTGACAATGGGGATTATCGGAACGGAGACGAAGTACGAGCGCGCAACCTCCGAATATGGATGGTTGTAGTTCATGGTGAAGATCAACGAACCGATCAACACAATGCCGCCGAGTACCGCCGTGGGCACCGTCCATTTATTCAGCGGTATCCGGAAAATCTTGAAAAGGGCAATGCAGAAGGCGGCATAGGTCAGAACAAGCAGAAGATCCATGGCTCAATTACCTTTGCCGGGTTCGGTGGGCACCGGCGCATCGGGAATCCCGTTGGCCCCTTCGATGCGCGCGATCCGCAGCTGAAGTTCACGCACTTGTTCTTCAAGATGAACGATATGGCTGGTCGCCGACTTGCCATCGCCAAAGCCCCAGCCCCGATCCTCGCGATAGGACATCGCCCAGATCCACAAAAATGGCCACAGCGCATGCAGCGTGAACAGGCTCACCCAACCGGTGGCGTGAATCGCATCCTGGTGGGGGTGATTACGGTGCACGGCAATTTCATAGGGAATGTCGTGCAACACGATGATGCCGTAGAACAAAACCAATCCGACAAAAATCAACAGACCCAACGCGCTGTAATCGAGCATGATTTCTTCCTTGCGCAGACATGTGCCCGGAAGAGTCAGTGTAGTTCACGTATGGATTTTTCTTAGTGCCTCCACGCTTATCAATACGAACGAATATCAATAAACAAAACACCACGAACTGATCGCTGTAACGCTTAAACGCCTTATAACCCGTTACCTCAGGTCAATAAGATTAAGTTACCGTCGGTCGTTTAAAATCAGCAGCGGGGAAACTTCCCATGTGACCTGTTCTAGTCTTTCTGCAAGTTCGGCTGGAGCTAACTCCATGTCATTGACCGAAGAACAAAAACCGCAGCGGCGCAAGGAAACCCGGCTGTTCCTGTTTCTGGTCGTATGTCTGTTTCCCTTGCTGTCGGTCGCCATCGTTGGCGGTTACGGCTTCATCATCTGGTTTTTCCAAATGCTCTACGGCCCGCCCGGGCCACCCAACTGATAGCCCTCTTCCAGAGTCTATTGGAGTCAGCGCATGGACGAAGCCCTGCATATAGCCAGCCTTGTGGTACTTGCCCGGCCAGAATTGTTCGAAGCCGTTAAAGCCAACTTGCGCCTGCTGGACGGCCTGGAACTGCATCAGGAAAGTGCCGCCGGAAAACTGGTGGTGGTGCTTGAGGCCACACATGAAAACCAGATCCTGCAACGCATTGAACAGATCAATAACTTGCCCGGCGTGCTCAACGCCGCGTTGATCTATCACGAGGTCCTCGACCCTGCAGGAGACATCCAATGAGCATGACCCGCCGGGAGTTCGTCAAGGCCCAGGCCGCCGCCATTGCAGCCGCCGCAGCCGGCCTGCCGATTGTCACCTCTGCGAGCAACCTGATCACTGAAGCGGACATGGTCACCCTGGACTGGAACAAGGCGCCTTGCCGTTTTTGCGGCACCGGATGCAGCGTGATGGTCGCGACTCGGGACAACCGGGTTGTCGCCACCCATGGCGATGTCAAGGCCGAGGTCAACCGTGGGTTGAACTGTGTGAAGGGCTATTTTCTGGCGAAGATCATGTATGGCGTCGACCGCCTGACCCAGCCACTGTTGCGCATGACAAACGGGAAGTTCGACAAACAGGGAGAGTTCCAGCCGATCAGTTGGGATAAAGCCTTCGACATCATGGAAGAGAAGTTCAAACAAGCCTTGAAAAACAAAGGTCCGGAATCAATCGGCATGTTCGGTTCAGGTCAATGGACGGTGTGGGAAGGCTACGCCGCCAACAAGCTGATGAAGGCTGGCTTTCGCAGCAACAACATCGACCCCAACGCCCGCCACTGCATGGCATCGGCGGTGATGGGCTTCATGCGCACCTTTGGCATGGATGAGCCGATGGGCTGCTACGACGACATCGAAGCAACCGACGCCTTTGTGCTGTGGGGCTCGAACATGGCCGAGATGCACCCGATTCTCTGGAGCCGGGTCACCGACCGACGCCTGAGCCAGCCCCATGTGAAAGTTGTCGTGCTGTCGACCTTCGAACACCGCAGTTTCGAACTGGCCGACATTCCCATGGTGTTCAAGCCGCAAACCGATCTGCTGATCCTCAATTACATCGCCAATCACATCATTGAAACAGGCGCGGTCAATCAGGACTTCATTGGCAAACACACACGCTTCGCCAAGGGTGCCGACGACATCGGCTACGGCCTGCGCCCGGACGATCCGCGGGAGAAACAGGCGAAAAATGCCGACAAGGCCAATACCTGGACGGACATTTCCTTTGAGCAGTTCGCCGCGTTCGTCAAACCCTACACCCTGGAGCGCACCGCGAAAGAATCCGGTGTCTCGGCGGACCGGCTCAAGAGTCTCGCCGAGTTATATGCAGACCCCAAGCGCAAGGTCGTATCGTTCTGGACCATGGGCTTCAACCAGCACACTCGCGGGGTCTGGGCCAATAACCTGATCTACAACATCCATTTGCTCACCGGCAAGATCAGCGAACCGGGCAACAGCCCCTTCTCGCTGACCGGTCAGCCATCGGCCTGTGGCACGGCGCGTGAAGTCGGGACTTTTTCCCATCGCCTGCCCGCCGACCTGGTGGTGACCAACCCCAAGCACCGGGCCACCGCGGAAAAAATCTGGAAGCTCCCCGCCGGCACCATCCAGGAGAAAGTCGGCTTTCATGCGGTGCAGCAGAGCCGCATGCTCAAGGACGGCGTGCTCAACGTTTACTGGACCCAGGCCAGCAACAACATGCACGCCGGGCCGAACATCATGCAGGAGGTCTTGCCCGGCTGGCGTAACCCGGAAAACTTCGTGATCGTCTCGGACGTCTACCCCACCGTGTCCGCTCAGGCCGCCGACCTGATCCTGCCCAGCGCCATGTGGGTGGAAAAGGAAGGCGCCTTTGGCAACGCCGAACGCCGCACGCAGTTCTGGCATCAGCTGGTCAGCGCCCCGGGCGACGCCAGATCGGATCTGTGGCAGTTGATGGAGTTCTCCAAACGTTTCACCACCGATGAAACATGGCCAGCCGAGTTGCTGGCCAGTGCTCCGGAATACAAGGGCAAGAGTCTGTTTGAGGTGCTGTTCAAGAATGGGCAGGTCGATCAGTTTCCGCCCGAGCAAATCGAGACCGGCTACAAAAATGACGAAGCCAAAGCCTTTGGTTTCTACGTGCAAAAAGGTCTGTTTGAAGAATACGCCCAGTTCGGTCGGGGCCACGGCCATGATCTCGCCGCGTTCGACCGTTACCACAGCGAACGCGGCCTGCGCTGGCCTGTCGTCGACGGCAAGGAAACACGCTGGCGTTACCGCGAAGGGCTCGACCCCTATGTCGAAACCGGTAGCGAAGTGCAGTTCTACGGTTACCCGGACAAGAAGGCAATCATCTTCGCCCTGCCCTACGAACCACCGGCCGAAGCCCCGGACGCCGATTACCCGTTCTGGCTGAGCACCGGTCGGGTGCTCGAACATTGGCACACCGGCAGCATGACCCAACGGGTCGAGGAACTTTACAAAGCGGTGCCGGACGCTTTGGTGTACATGCATCCAGAGGATGCCAAGGCCTTGAAGGCGCGACGTGGCAGCGAAGTGAAACTGATCAGCCGCCGCGGAGAAATCCGCGCGCGTATCGAAACCCGCGGACGCAACAAACCTCCCCGCGGCCTGGTGTTCGTGCCGTTTTTCGATGCCAACAAGCTGATCAACAAGGTCACGCTCGATGCTACCGACCCGATCTCCAAGCAGACCGACTACAAGAAATGCGCCATCCGCATCGAGTTGATCAGCGCGGCCTGAGGAGAACCGTCATGTCTTTTCGAATCCTGCCGTTGTTATTGCTCGCCGTGATGGGTGGGGTGATTGCCGCCGAGGTTGATTACCCGTTGGATGCACCGGGACCCGACGGCCGCCGGCCTGGCGGCACCTTGACCCAAAGCATGCCCGCGCCGCCGATCGCCAACGATGAAAACAAGGACCTCAAGCGCGAGCGTAACTACCCCGACCAACCGCCGACCATCCCCCACAGTATTCGCGGCTACCAGATCGACAAGAACGGCAACAAGTGCCTGTCTTGCCACAGCCGGGCCAACAGCGCGCGCAGCCAGGCGACGATGATCAGCATCACTCACTACATGGACCGCGATGGGCAGGCGTTGGCGGCTGTCTCACCGCGTCGCTACTTCTGCAACCAGTGTCACGTACCGCAAAAAGAAGTGCTGCCAATGGTGGGCAACAGCTTCGAGACCATCGACAAAATCCTGCAAGACGACGCCAACGCTGCGCAAAAACCTTGAGGAGGCGCCATGAAAGCACTGTTCGCCCTGCTTAAGGATTATTGGGGCATCCTCTGTCGGCCGAGCGTTTATTTCAGCCTTGGGTTTCTGACACTGGGGGGGTTTATCGCCGGGATCATATTCTGGGGCGGGTTCAACACGGCGCTGGAACTGACCAACACTGAAAAATTCTGCATCTCCTGCCACGAGATGCGCGACAACGTATTTGTCGAGTTGCAAGACACCATCCACTACACCAACCGTTCCGGTGTGCGCGCCAGTTGCCCGGACTGCCACGTCCCCCACGAATGGACCCACAAGATCGCGCGCAAGATGCAGGCATCGAAGGAAGTCTGGGGCAAGATTTTCGGCACCATCGACACCCGCGACAAATTTCTCACACTGCGTCGTGAACTGGCGGAGCACGAATGGGCCAGGCTCAAGGCCAACGATTCACGGGAATGCCGCAACTGCCATAACTTCGAGTTCATGGACTTCACCCGCCAGAGCAAGCGTGCTGCGGCCATGCACTCGACCTCATTGGCCAATGGCGAGGCTACCTGCATCGACTGTCACAAGGGTATTGCGCACAAACTGCCGGACATGCACGGCGTCAAAGGCTGGTAGGTGTTCTAGTTACTGGCGACATGACCCGCAGTGCCGGATGTCACCAGCGCCTTCAACGAGGCATCGAATTGCTTCAGCGCATTCACCTGGAGATCGGTTTGCTTATCGATCTGCGCCGCAATCTGCGGCGCGGCCTTGCCATGCACCCACACCGACGGCATCTGCTGGACCCGAGAGCCTTCAGCCTGGCCGATGTATTGCAGATTCGCATCGTAGAATTTGGCCATGAACCGCGCTTCAACCTGGCTGTTGCGCTTGGAAACCAGACGGCTATAAGTGTCGAGCATCACCACCACATCCGGATGCGCCTGCACCGCTGCATCAAGGGTGTCGTAGACCGTCACCGACGCGAACTCTTTCTGCAACGACGCCATCAACCAGTTGATGGCCCGCTGCGGATCGGAGCTGTCGACGAACGCCTGGCTGATTCGTGAATCCAACTGGGGATTTTTCGCCCCGTTCACCGCCACGGCGTGGTAACGCTCAAGGTATTCCTGGGTATTGAGGGTGTTTTCGCTGTACAGCACCGCCACGGTTTTCGCCTGCTGCAAACTGGCAGCGCTGTCACCCATCGGCAGGAAGTGGCAGGAGGGATCAGCCGCAACGGCCGGAACGGAAACAGCAACGCTGCCGCTGAATACGGCAACAAAAGCCAGCAAGGTCGAAATTCTCATCGCACTGATTCCTTCAAAGGCGAGATCGGTATAACGCTATCCTCCTCTGATGACAGAAAAACAGAACTTGCATTCTTTAATGATGATTATCGACCAAATGAATGGTAGCTATGAGCGCGCACTCAAGCATCGCGTCAGGATAAATCCGCTAACGTTAACGCGAGCAACGCAACCCCCTTCAAGGAGAGTGCAATTTGAGTCTGTTCGAGAATTATCGGCACCTGATGGCCGACGCGACGTTTAACCTGGCGGGCGCGCCGCTGCATGAAGACCTGCTTTTATCCCGTGAAGGCAACCTGCAGACTTTTTATGCCCCGTTCGACCACATCAATGAGCAGGCGCGCATTGTCATCTGCGGCATCACCCCCGGCTTGCAGCAGGCCATGAATGCACTCAAGGAAGCCCGCCGACAGTTGCTGAACGGCGCGTCGGTGGCAGCCGCCAAACAGGCCGCCAAGGAAACCGCGAGTTTCTCGGGGCCTATGCGGCCCAACCTGATCGCCATGCTCGATCATATTGGTGTGCAGACTTATCTGGGTATCGACACCTGCGAGCAACTGTTCGATTCACATCGACACTGGGTGCATTACACCTCGGCGCTGCGCTATCCCGTGTTTCTCAACGGCGACAACTACAGCGGCAACCCTGGACTGTTGAGCCGGGACAGTCTGCGTCATCAGATCGAAAACCACCTGAGCGAAGAGATTCGCCTGCTGCCCTCGCACTGCGTTTATGTGCCGCTTGGCCCTAAAGTCGGCGAGGTGTTCGAGTATCTGGTGGGGCGTGGTTTACTGCGTCCGGAACAGGTGCTGAGCGGTTTACCGCACCCCTCCGGCGCCAATGCCGAGCGGATCAGTTACTTTCTCGGCCGCAAGGACAAGGCGGCATTGTCCATCAAAACCAATGCCGAGACGATGGATGCGGCCCGCACTCAGCTGGCGCAGAAAGTTCGACAATTGCGAGCCGCCGATTGAATATCGCTACGCTCAATTGCCCGCCCGCATGGCCTCCAGTCGCAGCAACGTGGCCTCGTCCGGCAAGTACTCGGTGGACGTCAGTGCATCAACCCATACCCATTCACCGGTCGAAGGTCTGAGCATCACATTGCTGATGCTCGGATCGGGCAAGTCCCCGCATGCGTGAGCAAAACGCCGAGCGAGCTCCAGGGTCTGGAACAACGACTGAAACTCGGGAAACGCCTTGCTTGCCTCTTCAATCTGTTCGGCCAGATCCGCGCTGTCGTACTCGATTAAATCAAGCGCCTGCTCCAAACGCAGTGTTCGTTCATCCTCTGCGGGCAATTCTTGCAGACGTTCCACTTCGGCCAGCCAATAGTAGAAACCGATCTGGCGATCTTCGTCCGAAGGCGCGACGGGCCCATAGTCCTTCAACACCTTGACCACATGTGGATTTCCAGCGGCGGACTCTTTGACCAGAAACACATGGCCGCCTCCATCGCGCGTCAAACGAAACAGGCGCGTGTCATCTTCGAACAACAGGCTAAATGAGCCATGGGAGAAGTAGCGCGTACCCGCCAACGGCGCCTGGGTCATCAGGTGATCAAAAAATGGTCCCTGGAATAGAAGTGGTTCGGTCATGTGTGGTCCTTGCAAACGAGGGAGGTGAAAGCGCCACGCGGCGCACCTGACATTCGATGATCGCTATTTTTGATCTGTAAAGAGTGTAGGAAATTTCCCTTTGTTGCGAGGGAGCTTGGGTTGCCCAAAGCCCATTAACCAAACACCAGACGAAAAAAACCCGCATTTCTGCGGGTTTTCGCTGCGGTTGAAACGGCTCGCTTCAACAGCTTGCTTAATGCGCTTTTTTCACGCTCGAAGGCCCGGCGTTGCTCAGCCCTTTGGTGTTGTGGTCGCCCGGCGTCGAAGCCGAAATCGCTCGTGCCTTGCTGATGCCGCGAGTGTCTTTCGAATGGGCAATGCCGGAGGTCGTGGTGCCATGACCATTGTCGTCATTGCGCTCACTGCCGTAGCGGTTGCCGCTGATCCCGTGATTGCGAGTCGCTTTGCCGGCGTGATCGCTGGCCAAGCCCTTGCCGTGGCCGCTGCTGCTGGCGTTGCCGGCGTGATCAGACCCGCTGCGACCGCCGTTTCCGCCGCCATTACCACCAGCGTGGCCGCCACCATTACCACCGCCATTGCCACCGCCGTGACCACCACCACCACCACCACCACCACCACCTTCTTTCGCGGCAGCTGAGTTGATGAGGGACAGGTCAGCAGGAAGTAAAGGGGCCGCTGCCAACATCAGGGCGCAGGTCATGACGGCTACGAGACTCTTGTTTTTTAAAAGCATGATTGCTTCCGTAGGGGTTGATATAGCGTGCTGTATGACGCGATAACCCCCTTTCAGTTCAACATGGCTCGACGGACGGATTGACTATCACCCATACCGTCGAGCGCACATGAGAACCTCAATCAAATGCACCATCAAGAATCTCGTAAATGAGCCCAGTGGCCAGTGCAACAAGGATCAAATCGGTGCCGACTTGCTGCCACTCGTATCCATCGTAATGAGGCAATCGGCCAGCCAGCCGACCATCAAGTTTCTTGGCGATGCCCGGCGGTAGCGGCTTGCCGCGGGCAAGGTTTTTTTGGATGCCCGGTGGCAATGCGGGGCCAGGGCTCCAGTAATCTCGGTAGCCATCAACAATGCCAATGACGCTGGAGCGATTGATGCTCGGGCCATTGTCCCAATCGCTGCCGCCAGACTTTTTACCTTTGTTGCCTTGTCCACCCTGGTTGCCATGGTCCTGGACGTTTTGCGAGTTGCCCTTGCCGTTGCCCTGCCCCTTGCCGTTACCAGGGTCGGCCAGCGCCGTCATCGAACCGCAAACCAACGCCACGCTTGTCACCGCTGCAATCAACGATCGAGACCTGATCATGAGTCGTTCCTTCGTGTCGGGAGTATTCCCTGAAATTTAGACGCTGTTGAGGAAGTTGGTTCCATTCCTTCAACCGCCGCGAAACCGGCTACGCTCAGCTCTTCCAAGACCCCGTCCGGAGACAGCGCAATGATCCGCACCCTGCTCACCACACTTACGCTGCTCGCTCTGAACCTGCCGGTAAATGCCGCCGTCATGCCATTCCCCGAAGCCTTCCGCCTTCAGGACATCCCCGTCGATGGCGTAACGATGCACGTGCGGGTCGGTGGCAAAGGCCCGGCGGTGGTGCTGTTGCATGGCTTCGGTGATACCGGCGATATGTGGGCGCCGCTGGCGGCGGACCTGGCGCGCGATCACACCGTAGTGGTGCCGGACTTGCGCGGCATGGGGTTGTCGTCGATTCCCGAGGGTGGCTACGACAAGAAAACCCAGGCTGGTGATATTCGTGGGGTTTTGGCTGCGTTGGGCATCGAACATTCCGTGGTGGTCGGTCACGACATCGGCACCATGGTCGCTTTCGCCTACGCCTCGCGTTATCCGCAATTGACCGATCGCCTGGTGGTGATGGACGCACCGGTTCCGGGCATCACGCCGTGGAATGACATCGTTCGCTCGCCCATGCTCTGGCACTTCGACTTCGGCGGGCCGGACATGGAACGGCTGGTGGCCGGACGCGAGCGCATCTATCTGGACCGCTTCTGGAACGAATTCGCCAGCAATCCCGCCAAGGTCGATGAAGAGACCCGCCAGCACTACGCCAAACTCTACGCTCGCCCCGGCAACATGCACGCCGCCTTCGCCCAGTTCCGCAGCATCCGTCAGGACGCCAAGGACAACGAGCCAACCATGAGCAAAAAACTGAGCATGCCGGTGCTGGCAATCGGCGGGGAAAAGTCCTTCGGTGCCAATGAAGCGATTGTGATGCGAAATGCAGCGGACAAGGTCACCGAAGTTGTGATTGCCGGGGCCGGGCATTGGTTGATGGAGGAAGCGCCGACACAGACGATTGAGGCGATTCGGGGGTTTATCGGCCGCTGATGGCCCAGTGATTAACTGGGCCCTGATCGGTCAGAAGTTCGCCGGCGTGTTGGCACTGATGATTTCCGCCTCATCCGCGCCGATATTGCGGAAGCGATGCGGCAGCGTCGTCGGGAAGTAGTAACCGTCCCCGGCATTCAACACGCTGATCTGCCCATCGACGGTCAATTCAACGGTGCCGCGCGTCACCAGCCCGCACTCCTCGCCTTCGGAATGCACGATCGGTTCTTCGCCGGAACTGGCGCCCGGCGCGTATTGCTCGCGCAGCAGGCGCATTTGCCGGCTTGGGACGGAAGCGCCGATCAGCAGCAAGCGCAGGCCGTGGCGGCCCAGGTCGGGTTGTTCGCTGGCGCGGAAGACGTATTGGTGTTCGCGGGGCGGCTGGTCGAAGGTGAAGAAGTCGGCCAGGGACATGGGGATGCCTTCGAGCAGCTTTTTCAGGGAGCTGACGGAAGGACTGACCCGATTCTGTTCGATCAGGGAAATGGTGGCATTGGTGACGCCGCTACGCCGGGCCAGCTCGCGCTGGGACAGTTTGTAGCTTTCGCGTACTAATTTGAGTCGTGAGCCCGTGTCCATGACAGCCTTATGTGCTTGGTACTTAAGGGTAATGGGGGTGGAGAGCAGGCGCGGATCACGCCGTTTTCCGATCCCGGAAACGTGAAAGGCGGCTATTAAATCACGTTTGTGGGTGTTGCTGTAGGAGCTGCCGAAGGCTGCGATCTTTTGATCTTGATCTAAAAAAACAAGTTCAAAAGATCGCAGCCTTCGGCAGCTCCTACAAGCGGAACGTGGTGATTCAGGTAAAAAACCGGCGGCACCTGTTGGGGGTGGCCGCCGGAGAGGTAACGCTTAGATGCCGAAACGGTCGCGCAGCGAGTAGTACACGGCGCCGAGGGCGGTCAACGGTGCCGAGAAGGTGCGCCCACCGATCATCGGCATGTGTGGCAACGAGGCGAACGCGTCGAAACGCTCGGCATCGCCGCGGATCATTTCCGAGATCAGTTTGCCGGCCAGGTGCGAGCAGGTGACGCCGTGGCCGCTGTAGCCCTGCATGTAGTAGGCGTTTTTCTCGATACGGCCGAATTGCGGCATACGCGACATGGTCAGCAGGAAATTGCCGGTCCAGCGGTAGTCGATCTTTACGTCCTTGAGTTGCGGGAAGGTCTTGAGGATTTTCGGGCGGATCAGTTGCTCGATGTCGTCCGGTTCACGCGCACCGTAGACCACGCCGCCACCGTACAGCAGGCGGTTGTCGGCGGTCAGGCGGTAGTAGTCGAGCAGGTAGTTGCAGTCTTCGACGCAGTAGTTGTTTTTGATCAGGCTGCGCGCTTGCTGCTCCGACAACGGCTCGGTAACGACGATCTGTGAACCGCACGGCATGCTCTTGCTGGTCACGCGGTTGTCGAGGCCTTGCGGCAGGTAGGCGTTGCCGGCGATCAGCAGGTACTTGGCTTTCACCAGGCCTTTGGCCGTGCGCACGGTGATCGGCTCGCCGTAGGTAATTTCCACCGCCGCCGATTGCTCATAGATCTTGCCGCCCAGGCCGATGATCGCCGAAGCCTCACCGAGGGCCAGGTTCAGCGGATGAATGTGGCCGCCTTGCATGTCCAGCAGGCCGCCGACGTAGGCATCGGAACCGACTTCGCGCTTGATGTCGGCTTCGCCGAGCATTCTCAGATTCTTGTTGCCGTAGCGTTCCCAGCTCTTCTTCTGCTCGGCCAGGCCTTTGAGCTGCTTTTTGTTCATCGCGGCAAAGATGCCACCCGGGCGATAGTCGCACTGGATGTCGTAGTGCTGTATGCGCTGACGGATGATGTCGGCGCCTTCGAAAATCATGCTGCCGAGGACTTCGGCGGTCTTGTCGCCATAGCGCTCTTCGATCACGTCGACGTCGCGGCTGTAGGAGTTGACCAGTTGGCCACCGTTGCGCCCGCTCGCACCGAAACCGACTTTGGCCGCTTCGAGCACGGTGACGCTATAGCCCGCTTCGGCAAGGAACAGTGCCGACGACAGGCCGGTGTAACCGGCGCCGATCACGCAGACATCACAATCCACCGCGCCTTCCAGTACCGGGAAATCACCGGTGAAGTTGCGGGTGGCAGCGTAGTAGCTGTTTACATGCTGTTGGGTTGAAGAATTCTGTTTCATACGTTTCTCCGATGGCCGCCGCAGAGTGCAGGCGACCGTCGCTTTATTGTTGTTAGAGCTTGATCCAGGTCGCTTTGAGTTCGGTGTACTTGTCGAACGCGTGCAGCGATTTGTCCCGACCGTTGCCCGACTGCTTGAACCCGCCAAACGGTGCGGTCATATCGCCACCGTCGTACTGGTTGACCCAGATGCTGCCCGCGCGCAGGCCACGGGCGAAGGTGTGCGCCTTGCTCAAGTTGCTGGTCCACACGCCGGCGGCCAGGCCATAGATGCTGTCGTTGGCGATTTGCAGCGCTTCTTGCTCGCTGTCGAAGGTGATGACCGACAGCACCGGGCCGAAGATTTCTTCCTGGGCGATGGTCATGGCATTGGTCACGCCGTCGAAAATCGTCGGCTCCACGTACTGGCCACCGGTGTCTTCGAGGGTACGACTGCCACCGGCGATCAACTGAGCGCCCTGCTCTTTACCGATGCCGATGTAACGCAGCACGTTGTCCAGTTGCCGCTGGTCGACGACCGCACCGACGGTGGTGGCAGGATCGAGGGCGTGGCCCGGTTTCCACGCTTGCAGTGCCTCTACCAGTAAAGGAATGAATTGCTCGCGAATCGAGCGTTCCACCAGCAAACGCGAGCCGGCAGTGCAGACTTCGCCCTGGTTGAAGGCAATGGCACCGGCCGCGGCTTGCGCGGCGGCGCGCAGGTCCGGAGCATCGGCGAACACCACGTTGGCGCTCTTGCCACCGGCTTCAGCCCAGACGCGTTTCATGTTGCTTTGCCCGGCGTAGATCATCAGTTGCTTGGCAATCGCTGTAGAACCGGTGAAGGCCAACACGTCGACGTCCATGTGCAACGCCAGCGCCTTGCCGACGGTGTGGCCGTAGCCCGGCAGCACGTTGAACACGCCTTTGGGGATGCCGGCATCCAGCGCCAGTTGCGCGATGCGGATCGCGGTCAGCGGCGATTTTTCCGACGGTTTGAGAATGAACGAATTACCCATGGCAAGGGCCGGGGCGAATTTCCAGCTGGCCATGATCAACGGAAAGTTCCACGGCACGATGGCGGCCACGACACCGGCCGCTTCCCGCGTCACCAGGCCAAGCTGATCGTGGGGCGTGGCGGCGACTTCGTCGTAGATCTTGTCGATGGCTTCGGCGGTCCAGCGGATCGCATTGGCGGTCGCCGGAATGTCGATGCCCATGGAGTCGCTGATCGGCTTGCCCATGTCGAGGGTTTCAAGCAGCGCCAGTTCCTCCTGGTTGGCCAGGATCAGGTCGGCGAAACGGATCAGGATGCGCTTGCGCTCGGCCGGGGCCTTGTTGGCCCACACGCCGGATTCGAAGGCGCGGCGCGCGACGGCGACTGCCGCGTTGGCGTCGGCTGCGTCGGTGCTGACGACGTTCGCCAGGAAGCGACCGTCAACCGGGCTCAGGCATTCGAACGTCGCGCCATCGGCGGCGGCGCAGTATTGGCCGTCGATGAACGCGCGACCTTCGATGGTTAGGGACTGGAAGCGTTGCTCCCAATCGCTGCGAGTGTTTGTCATGGTTGTGACTCGACGCAGGGGAATAGGTGATCGTCGGGCTGAATGCCCTCAATCAAAAACTTGAAACCCGATCCCTGTAGGAGCTGCCGAAGGCTGCGATCTTTTGACTTTTGCTTTCAAGATCAAAAGATCGCAGCCTTCGGCAGCTCCTACAGGGTAGTCACCCGCCATCAAGGGTGTGGCGGGTAGCTGCCCATCAAACGGTGTGCAAGTACCAGTTGTACTCAAGGTCGGAGATGGAGTTCTCGAACTCGGCCAACTCGCTTTCCTTGCACGCCACGAACACGTCGATGTACATCGGGTCGATGTATTTGGCCATGACTTCGCTGTCGTCCAGCTCGCGCAGTGCATCGCGCAGGT
>Ga0247818_10000025_pt1 | contig 80866 bp, 62 predicted proteins | sample 13C_Glucose_Day1_FD_192424 | JGI IMG/M metagenome (GOLD analysis project Ga0247818, IMG submission 192424) | Soil microbial communities from agricultural site in Penn Yan, New York, United States - 13C_Glucose_Day1 | ecosystem: Environmental > Terrestrial > Soil > Agricultural land | place...
GGCCTGCGTCGGGGCCATGCCCAACGCGCCCAGGCTAGAGCCTGCAAGGCCGATACCGGCGACCTTGAAGAATTGACGACGGCTGAGATCCATCGTGCACTCCTGATCAGGTGGAACCCGGTACTTGAGCCGGGCTTTTTCTGGACAAACACGGTTACGGCAGAATGCCTGCCGGCTTTTTCACTGTAGACAATGACCACACACTCTGTGTGAAAACCGACCGTCGGCGACAATCGGTCATGCCCTGGAAAACCTGTGGGAGCGAGCCTGCTCGCGAAGAGGCCCTGTCAGTTGAGACAAATATTGACTGACACACCGCCTTCGCGAGCAGGCTCGCTCCCACAGGTTTTGTGTATCCCCCAAGTGTCATGGGTTTATCATGACGCCCATGAACAACCCGCCTTCACGAGACCGCGCATGACTTTCGATTTTGATCAGGTATTCGACCGCCACAACACCGGCAGCACCAAGTGGAGCCGCTACCCGGCGGATGTGTTGCCGATGTGGGTTGCCGATATGGATTTCGCCGCGCCGCCGGTGATCATCGAGGCACTGCAGCAGCGTCTGCTACACCCGCTGGTGGGTTACAGCGTGGCGCAGGACAACCTGCGTGAAGCCATCGTCGCCGACCTGTGGAACAAGTTCGCCTGGAAGGTCAAACCGCAGGAACTGATCTTCCTGCCGGGCGTTGAATCGGGTTTCAACATGGCTTTGAAAGCGCTGGTGCAGCCGCAGCAGAACGTCGTGGTGCAGGTGCCGAACTACCCGCCGCTGCGGCATGCGCCGGGGCATTGGGGGCTGAACAAGGTCGAACTGGAATTCGTCGCCCAGGCCGATGGCACCTACGCCACGCCGCTGGAGACCCTGCGCGAATCGCTGAACGGTGGCGGCGCCCTGCTCCTGAGCAACCCGCACAACCCGATCGGCAAAGTGTTTGGCCGTGAAGAACTGCAGGCCGTGGCCGACATCTGCGCGGCACAGGACGCCTGGATTATCTCGGACGAGATCCACGCCGAGCTGTGCTTCGACGGCCGCGTGCACATTCCGACCGCCTCCCTGAGCCCGGAGATCGCCAAGCGCACCATCACCCTGATGTCGGCGAGCAAGGCCTACAACATCGCGGGCCTCAAGACCTCGTTCATGATCATCCAGGACACCGCCCTGCGCGAGCGCGTCAACCACGCCCGTTGTGGCATGGTCGACAGCGTCAACCCGCTGGGCATGGAAGCCACCCGCGTCGCCTACAGCGAAGGTGCGCCGTGGCTGGCCGAACTGAAAACCTATCTGCAGGCCAACCGCGACTGGTTGGTGGACGCCGTGCGCAGCCGCTTGCCGGGGGTGACCATCAATGTGCCGCAGGGCACCTATCTGGCGTGGCTCGATTGCTCGGCGCTGGACCTGGACAATCCGCAGCAGTTCTTCCTTGAGCAAGCCAGGGTCGGTCTCAGCGCCGGGGTGGATTTCGGTGATCAGCACCAACAATTCGTACGCCTGAACTTCGGCTGCCCGCGGTCGTTGCTCGAAGAAGGCATCAGCCGCATGGAGCGCGCCCTGACCCAGCGCAATACCTGAAAACACCCTAGACCCTGTGGGAGCGAGCCTGCTCGCGAATGCGGTCTTTCATCCAATAAAGAGGGTAACTGATACACCGCATTCGCGAGCAGGCTCGCTCCCACATTGGTTTTGCATTTCCAAGTCTGAAAGACCAGCGCAAATCCGATCGAACTCACGGCAAACCGTCCGGGTCAACCGCCCATACCTGCCCTGAGAACCTCGGAGACCTGTGATGACCGATTACCCAAAACCACCCTTCCCCAAACAAGCTCAAGCCGTCCCCGGTGCGCAAAGCAAAATGCAGCCGTACCCCGATTGCGGCGAGCAAAGCTACGTAGGCTCCGGGCGGCTGGCCGGCAAGATTGCGCTGATCACCGGTGCCGACAGCGGCATTGGCCGCGCGGTGGCGATTGCTTTCGCCCGTGAAGGCGCAGACGTGGTCGTGGCTTATCTGAATGAACATGAAGACGCCAAAGAGACCGCACGCTGGGTCGAACAGGCGGGCCGTCAGTGCCTGTTGCTGTCCGGCGACCTCGCACACAAGGCCCATTGCCAGGAACTGGTGGACAAGACCGTCGAACGCTTCGGGCGTATCGATGTTCTGGTCAACAACGCTGCGTTCCAGATGACCCACGAAACTTTCGAAGAAATCCCCGACGAAGAATGGGTGATGACCTTCGACGTCAACATCACCGCGATTTTCCGGCTGTGTCAGGCGGCGCTCAAACACATGCGCCCCGGTGCCTCGATCATCAACACCAGTTCGATCAACTCGGACATGCCCAAACCGACCCTGCTCGCCTACGCTACCACCAAAGGCGCAATTGCCAACTTCACCGGCGGACTGGCGCAGATACTCGGGCCGAAACAGATCCGCGTGAACTGCGTGGCCCCCGGGCCGATCTGGACGCCGCTGATCGTCTCGACCATGCCCGATGAAGAGGTGCAGAACTTCGGCAGCGAAACCCCGCTTGGGCGCCCCGGACAACCGGTGGAAGTGGCGCCGATCTATGTGCTGCTGGCCTCCGATGAAGCCAGTTACATCACCGGTCAGCGCTATGGCGTCACCGGCGGCAAGCCGATGTTGTAAGCCCCCATGAGCTTTGTCATCTGGGTCGCGGTGCTTGGCGCCGTGTTGCTGACCCTCGCGCTGACCTCGTCGTACCTGCGCTGGATGCCGGTCACCACCTCGGCCGTGTGCCTGTTACTGGGGATCGGCATCGGCCCGAGCGGTCTGGATCTGCTGAAGCTGTCACTGGAAAACGCCTCGGTGTGGATGGAACACCTCACGGAAGTGGCGGTGCTGTTTTCGCTGTTTGTCTGTGGGCTCAAGCTGCGTCTGCCACTGCGCGACAAGCGCTGGCGGATTGCGTTCGGGCTGGCCGGCCCGGTGATGGTCTTGACCATCGCCGGGGTCAGCGTGTTGCTGCACTGGGGCCTGCAACTGTCGTGGGGCCCGTCGCTGCTGATCGGGGCGATGCTCGCGCCGACCGACCCGGTGCTGGCTGCACTGGTGCAGGTCAACGATGCGCGGGATGTCGACAGCGTGCGCTTCGGTCTTTCCGGAGAAGCCGGGCTCAACGACGGCATCGCGTTCCCGTTCGTGATTCTCGGCCTGTTGCTGTTGCAGGCCGACGCGCAACCCGGCGCTTTGACCGATTGGGTGCTGCACGGTTTGCTCTGGGCAGTGCCAGTCGGTTTGCTCACCGGTTACTGGATGGGCCGCGGCATCGGTCGGTTGACCCTGTCGCTGCGCATCCGTAACGACGACAGCACCCTGAGCCCGAATGATTACCTGGCGCTGTCGCTGATTGCCCTGGCCTACGTCGGCGCGGATGCGATTGGCGGTTATGGCTTTCTGTCGGTATTCGCTGCCGGCCTCGGACTGCGCCAGGAAGAAGTCAACTCCACCGGCGCCAGCCAGCCGCCAGCCGAACATCTGGTGCAACCGGTGGTGGGCCATCAGAACATCGAACCGCAGCACGCGGTGCATGGTGATACCGAACGACTGGAGAGCAGTCAGGTCGCCGCCGGCATCATGATGGGCGACATGCTCTCGTTCGGCAGCCTGGTGGAACGGGCCATGGAAGTGTTTCTGGTGACCCTGCTCGGCGTGGTGCTGGTGCCGCATTGGGACTGGCGGGCATTGGTCATTGGCGCGGTGCTGTTCTGCGTGGTGCGTCCGGCCTGCGTCGCGTTGATGCCTTGGGGCACCTTGCTCGACGGCGGTCAGCGGCTGTTGATCGGCTGGTTTGGCATTCGCGGGATCGGCAGCCTGTTCTATCTGTTTTATGCCTTGAACCACGGTCTGAGCCCCTCGGTCGCGACGTTGTGTACCAACATCACCCTGTCGGTGGTGGCGCTGAGCATTTTGCTGCATGGCATCAGCACGCAACCGCTGCTGGCGCGCTATGAACAACGGCAAAAACGAAAAAACTGATTTTTTCGGCGGCAATATCTCGGGCGATCCATCGAAGTTTTTTCTGAAAATAAATGGATCCCTCGACCAAAGCCGACAGTCACAACCATAACCCCTCGCTGGATGCACTCGGTGGGGTCCGGCAGGTTCGGTTCCCCTGCGGCTTGCAGCCCATGAAAAGGAATCTTTGGATAACAAGGTCACGGTCATGAAAGAATGCTCGACTCCGGCACAAATCAAGGCTTGCAGGGCTTTGGCCCTGGAACGCAATCGTCAACTGTTCGAAGATGCCCACGCCCTCAACCGAGCGGCTTACGAGCTGCTGGAAGCGGACAATCTGGACCTCGAACAGTTTGAACACTATCGAGCACTGCGCCGCAAAGCCGATGCGAAGTTCGAGGAAGCCATCGATCACCTGTGCGTCCTCAACGAAGACTTCCCGCCGATTCCAGTGTCGCCGCATCACTCGCAGGAACTGCGTCGGCAGCTTGAAACCGTCGAATAAGCGCCCAAGAAAAAGCCCGGCAGCGATGTCCGGGCTTTTTCTTTGGGCGGCGCTCAGCCCCCGGGGTTGGTCACCTGAATGAACACCGCGTAAGCCCCGAGCAGTATCCAGAACGTGGCGAAGATCCACGGCGTGCGCACCGAAAACAACAGCGATTTGCGATAGCCCTTGTGGCTCGACTCCATTTCACTGAACAGCGGCGACTCGTCATAAGCCATGCCCATGATCGGCTCGCTGCGCAACAACTCGCTTTGCTTGTAGTGCCAGTGATCGATGATGTCGTACGCCGCACGAATCCCCGGCCAGGCGTTGAGCGAACTGAGCAGCCCGAGCAGTGCGAGAAACGGCGGCACCACCAGCGTGAACAGCTTGCCCCACTCGGGGTTGAGGTTGGCCATGCACGAAGCGAAGGCAATCACCAGAAACGACTGCGCCGCCAGATAGGCATCGGTGCGGTTGGCGAGGATGCTGGTTTCGTACTGGATTTCCTTGCGATAGAAATCCAGCCGTTCCTTGGGTGAGCCGAACATCTTGGCGTCGTGTTCGGTCAGGTGCTCTTCAGCACTGGGCTGAGTCAGTATGCGAGGCAAGGGACGCGCACTCCGTGGCGGGGAAGCCTTTTAGAAGGCCCTCGCCACGGACAAGTTCAGGCGGATTCATTTCATCGACTGAGCAATGATTTCCACCAGGTTGAGCTGGGTGAACGGCTTGGGCAGACGCGGTAATTGCGCAGCAAAGCCTTCAAGACGCTCGGCGTAACCGGTGGCCAGAATGATCGGCAGATCCGGCTTGAGCAGACGCACTGCATGCGCCAGTTGCGCGCCACTCATCTGCGGCATGGCCATGTCGGTGATCATCAGATCGATGACTTCACCCTGCTCGAACAACGCCAGCGCCCTGGCACCGGACGTGGCGCTGATCACACGATGGCCAAGGTCTTCGAGCAGCAGCGTGGTGCTGGTCATCACCAGCGAATCGTCGTCCACCACCAGCACACTGAGGCGTGGCACCAACACCGGTTTGACCGCCGGGTAAGGGTTTTTTGCCGTCTCCCCGGCCAGCGCCACCGGTATCCACATTTCAGCGCGGGTGCCATGGCCTTTTTCACTCTTGAGAATGAAACGGCCACCCAGTTGCTCGATAAAGCCATGCACCATCGACAAGCCCAGCCCGGTGCCCTTGCCCACGCCCTTGGTGGTGAAAAACGGATCCCTGGCCGAACCCAGCGTGGCTTCGTCCATGCCTTCCCCCGTGTCGATCACGCTCAGGCACACATAGCGCCCCGCCGCCATTGACGAATGGCTTTGCTCAAGCACGACTTCCGGCTGCGCGGTAATGCACAGGCTGCCACCGTCGACCATGGCGTCGCGGGCGTTGGTCGCCAGATTGAGCAGCGCCAGTTCCAGCTGGTTGCTGTCAGCCAGCACCGGTTGCAGATCCTCGGGAAAGCGAGTCTCGATGCGAATCCCGGGGCCCATCGAGCTGCGCAACAGCCCGGTGATACCTTGCACCAGTTGCGGGATATCGACCGGCTCGGTCTTGAGTTCCTGACGGCGGGCGAAGGCCAACATGCGTTGGGTCAGCGATACGCCACGCAACGCCCCCTGCGTGGCGTTTTCCAGCAGACGACTGTTTTTCGGATCGTCACCGATGCGCTTTTGCAGAATCTCCAGATTCCCCAGAATCACTGTCAGCAGATTGTTGAAGTCATGGGCGATGCCGCCGCTGAGCTGACCGATGGCCTGCATCTTCTGCGCCTGGAACAGCGCTTCACGGGTCTTTTCCAACGCCACTTGCGACTCATGGGCTTCGGTGACATCGCGGGTGATCTTGGCAAACCCGAGCAGCGTACCGGTTTCGCCGCGAATGGCATCGACCACCACGTGGGCCAGAAACCGCGTGCCATCCTTGCGCATGCGCCAGCTCTTGTTCTCGAAACGGCCCTCGCGGGTGGCAATCTCCAGTGCCCGTTGCGGTTCGCCGGCCGCACGGTCTTCTGGGGTGTAGAAAATCGAAAAATGCTGGCCGATGATTTCTTCCGGCTGGTACCCCTTGATCCGCTGGGCACCCTGATTCCAGTTGCTCACGCGACCTTCGGGGCTGAGCATGTAGATCGCATAATCGGTGACACCCTGCACCAGCAGGCGAAACTGCTGTTCGCTTTGCTTGAGGGTTTCCTCGGCCATCTTGCGGTCGGTCAGGTCGCGGGTGATCTTGGCGTAGCCGAGCAGTTTGCCGTTGGGATCGATGATCGGATCGATGACCACGTGGGACCAGAAGTTGGTGCCATCCTTGCGCACCCGCCAGCCCTCGCCTTCGAACCGTCCTTCGCGCAGCGCCGTGTCGAGCGCGCGTTGCGGCAGGCCCGCCGCACGATCATCGGCGGTATAGAAGCGCGAGAAATGCTCGCCGAGAATCTCCGCCTCTTCGTAGCCCTTGAAGCGCTTGGCGCCGGAGTTCCAGCTGGTGATGATGCCGTCCGGATCGATCATGTAAATCGCATAATCGACCACCGCATCGATCAGCAGACGAAAACGCATCTCCTCGATCGCGGCAGTTTTGCTCGGGTTGTCACTCATCAGGTTCACCGCTGGTTTTCATTAGCGCAAGTATGCGGCAATCCAGCGCCATGGGAAGGTGCAAACGCGCTTCTATTCACGGCGTGATCAATGGGTTGATTGAGGGCGAGTCGGCGCCGAGCGACCACCAGCGTGGCAGCAGTTGCTGAATGCGCGGTTCGGCGAAGCGGTCATCGATCAGCATCACCACGCCACGATCCTCGCGCGTGCGGATCACCCGCCCGGCGGCCTGCACCACTTTCTGCACACCTGGATACAGATAGGTGTAATCGTAGCCGGCGCCGAAAATCGCCGCCATGCGCCGTTTCAACTGCTCGTTGACCGGATTGAGCTGGGCCAGCCCCAGGGTCGCGATGAACGCACCGATCAGCCGTGCTCCGGGCAGGTCGATGCCCTCGCCGAACGCACCGCCCAACACGGCGAAGCCAATGCCCTGGCTGTCGGCGGTGAACTGATCGAGAAAGGCCTGCCGCTGCCCTTCGGCCATGCCCCGGGACTGTTGCCACAGATTGATCTGCGGATGGCGTTCGGCGAGCAGCGTCAGCACCTGTTGCAGGTAATCGAAGCTGCTGAAGAACGCCAGGTAGTTACCCGGGCGCTCGCTGAACTGGCGGGCGATCAGCTCGACGATCGGCTCCAGTGAGGCCTGCCGATGATTGAAGCGCGTGGAAATCCGGCTGACGATCTGCACCTGCAGCTGTTCGGCACTGAACGGTGATTCGACGTCTATCCACACTGTGTCGGCGGGCGTGCCGAGCAGATCGGCGTAGTAGCGCTGCGGGCTCAGCGTCGCCGAGAACAACACGCTGCTGCGCGCCGATTTCAGGCGCGGGCCGATGAATGCCGCCGGCACCACGTTGCGCAGGCACAAATGCGACAGCGGCCGTTTGCGCTCGAGGTCGCGCTTGCTGATGTCGAACAGGTAATGCTCGTCGAACAGCTCCGCCACCCGGCCGAACTGCAGCATGTCGAAATAAAAGGTTTGCAGCGCGCTGTCGAGTCCCTGCGGATGATCATTGAGGTAATCGCCAATGGCCGCGCTGCACAGGGACACCGCTTGCAGCAGTTTCTCCGGGGCCTTGTCGTAGGCTTGATACGGCGCCAGTTGCGGCTGATGCAGCGCGTTCCACTCGCGGTTGAGCCGTTGCAGGGATTTTTTCAGCACTTCGGGGGCCGTCTTGCGCACACTGGCCAGCGCGGCCTGATCGAGACTGGCGCTGTACATCGAGCGCCCGCGTTCGACCAGGTTGTGCGCTTCATCCGCCAGCACCGCGACTTTCCACTGGTTGAGCTGGGCCAGACCGAACAGCAGTGCGCTGAAATCGAAGTAATAGTTGTAGTCCGCCACCACCACGTCGGCCCAGCGGGCCATTTCCTGGCTCAGGTAATACGGGCAAACCGTGTGCTGACGGGCCACTTCGCGCATCGCTGCCTGATCCAGCAGATTGAGCCGGCTGGCCGCTTGCCGGGCGGCGGGCAGGCGATCATAGAAGCCCTGGGCCAAGGGGCAGGACTCACCGTGACAGGCTTTGTCCGGGTGTTCGCAGGCCTTGTCGCGGGCGACCATCTCCAGCACTCGCAACGGCAAGCGTTCAGACTGATCGAACAACACCTGACTGGCATCCAGCGCCAGTTTGCGCCCCGGGGTCTTGGCGGTCAGGAAGAACACCTTGTCCAGTTGCTGCGGCGCCAGCGCCTTGAGCATGGGAAACAGCGTGCCGAGGGTTTTACCGATCCCGGTGGGCGCCTGGGCCATCAGGCTGCGGCCGGTGCTGACCGCTTTGAACACCGATTCGGCCAGATGCCGCTGGCCGGGGCGAAAGTCGGCGTGAGGGAAGGTCATCTGCTGCGCCGCCAGATTGCGCGCCTCGCGATGGGCCACTTCCTGCTCGGCCCAGTTCAGGAACAACCGGCATTGCTGCTCGAAAAAGGCCTGCAAGACCGGCGCACTGAAGGCCTCGACCAGACAGGTTTCCTTTTCGCTGACGATGTCGAAATACACCAGCGCCAGATTGATCTGCTCAAGCTCAAGCTTGCGGCACATCAGCCAGCCGTAGATTTTCGCCTGCGCCCAATGCAGCTGCCGATGGTTGGCCGGCTGCTTGCTGAGGTCGCCGCGATAGGTTTTGACTTCTTCCAGACAGTTCTGCGCCGGGTCGTAGCCATCCGCCCTGCCCCTGACTTTCAACTGCAGAAACTCGCCTTCCAACGCCACTTCGCTCTGGTATTTGTCGCTGCGCCGCGAGGCCACGGTGCGGTGCCCGAGCATGCCTTCGAGGGCTGTCGGCGAAGGGGTAAAACGCAGGTCGAGGTCGCCGGTCTTGGCGGTGAACTCGCACAGCGCACGGACGGCAATGCTGTAGCTCAAGCGCTCTGCTCCGCCCATTGCACGTAGCACACGGCGACCGGCATCTGGTGTTGGTGGCAGAACTCCAGCCAGCGCAGTTGGTTATCCTGCAGGCGGTCACCGGGACCTTTGACCTCGATCATCCGGTAGGTCTTGTGCTGCGGCCAGAACTGGATCAGATCAGGCATGCCGGCGCGGTTGGCCTTGATATCGAGCAGCAGGCGATTGAACCAGTGCTTGAGGTGTTCCGCCGGCAAGCACGCCAGCGCCTGCTCCAGCAGTTGCTCATTCAACGCGCCCCAGAACACGAACGGCGACTGCACGCCCCATTTGGCGACGAAGCGCTCACGAATGGTCGCCGCATAACGCCCGTCGTCGAGTTGGTCGAGACAAGCCTGGAACAGTTCGGCGCGCCGTTGCTGAAAGTCTTCGTTGAGCAGATCCACCGGCCCGCGCTGAAACGGGTGAAAGAATGCCCCCGGCAACGGCGCAAAAATCGCCGGCCAGCACAACAGGCCGAACAGTGAGTTGATCAGGCTGTTTTCGACGTAATGCACCGGGCCGCTGTCTTCGTGCAGATGCGCCTGCACGTAGAACTCCACCGACAATCCCGGATCAACGCGCGGCAGTTGCAGATCGAGGCGCTCGACCGGACGCGGCGTTGCCCGTTTCAGCGGTGGCCCGCCGAGTTTGCGTCGCAGCCGTGGCAGCATCCGTTGCAGGCTCTGCTGCTCGGCGGCGCTTTCCGGCGCCTGTTCGGCGAGCGTCGCGAGCTCCAGCGCCCGTGCGTATTCGCCGCAGCGCTCCAGCACCCGGATCATTCGCTGGCGGGCGCCGGGATAGGCGCAATCGCGGTAAATGCCCAGCGCGAGGGCGAACTCGGCGATGCGCTCGCAATACTGACCGATCTGGAACAGCACCTTGCCGCGCCGCCGTTGCAGCCACGGGTTGTCGAACTGCAGCGCGCTGACCTGCTCGACAATGGCTGCCAACGGTTCACCGGCCTCGAAGCGTTGCTGGCACTGATGCAGGAACAGGCAGGCGTCAACGTCCTCTCGGCTGCGCAGGCCACGGGAGTCAGCGCAGAACTCGACTTTTTCGTAGGTAAAGATCCCGAGGTCGGCAAGGACGAATTCCGACCAGTCCTGGTACAGGTTGCCGAAGAACATCAGGCGCAGACGGTCGCACAGGTCCATGATGGTCAGGCTGAGCAAGCGCTCACCGAGCGTCGGTGCCCAATCGCAGAGACTGCGCGATTCGCTGAATTGCTCGGCCAACGCCGGCAGCCAGTCGTCCTTGCGGCCCTTGGGCTGTTCGATGAAGCGGCCGAACGCTTGCAACAGTTCGGCCTTGAGCAACACATCGAACACTTCGGCCACGCTCAACAGCGCCTGACCGTCGAGCCAGCCGTGACGCAACAATGGCTGCGCGGCGTCGCTGATGTCCCCGATTTCCGGGTAGTTGAGTTTGCCGAGGCGGAAATGCACGCCCTTGCGCATTACCATACGCACCAGCAAACCCTGCGAAGCGCGTGGCAAGGCCTTGAAGTCGCGGATGAAGCCGTGCTCGGATTCGCTCATCACATCGGCATAGCGAAGCTCAAGCCAATCAAGCACTTGCCGGAAGTTGTTGAGGTAATAGAACGGATCGTCGAGCGGGTTGGCAGTCACGGGAATTCAGGGCCATGGCGAGCGAGTACTGGTTATGCATACAGATACCAGCTCTGCCCCGTCGTGTGCAAACGGAAAAAGATCAGTGGCAGCGGCAATCGGGATTTTTTCAGGGTGCCATCGAACTTTTCCCGGTTCGATGGCACCAACCGCGTTAGAGACCGAAGTCGGTCAATTGATATGGAATGAGGTATTTGAGGTGGGTATGAAGATCAAGACTCTGGGTATTCCCCTGGCGGTAGCGGCTCTGCTGGCATTGGGCGGCTGCTCGACGCCAACGGTGGTCACCTTGCAGAACGGCACCCAGTATTTGACCAAGGACATGCCGAAAACCAAGACCAAGGACGGGTTCTATGAGTTCGAGGATATTTCCGGGACCAAAGTGAAAGTCCGCGGCGATGAGGTCGCGACCGTACGCAAGGAAGACTGACACCCCACTGTACGTGCAGGAGCTGCCGCAGGCTGCGATCTTTTGATCTTAAAAACAAGATCAAAAGATCGCAGCCTGCGGCAGCTCCTACAGAAGCCATCAATTACTCAAAAGCAGGAAGGCCCACAATGCTGTGATCACAGCTGAAATGCTGTTCACCCCGCCGCGCCAGCTCGGCTTGCAGACGTCGGCAGCGCTCCAGATCCTGCTGGGTCATGCGGTCAATGCTCAGATTGCCAGTGGCCTGCTGTTGTTTGCCGTCACCCAGGCGAATGGTCACGAACGGCTGTTCGGGCTGGATCTGAAACAGGCTTTTCTCTTCGACCGGCTCGACCGCTTCGGTCTTTTCCGGTTTCGGCAGTTGATCGGTACTGATCCCGTAACGGCTCAGAATCGAGGTTGGTGGCAGATCGGCCCAGACGTTGGCCGATAACAGCGCCAGTCCGACAACCCCGACATACCCCTTGAACCTTCTCACGTGTGCGTCTCCTGTACTCAATGGCGGCTAGCTATAGAACGTGTGTGCACGTGCTGGCTTTAGGCCGCTTTTGCTATTTGCAGAGCTTTTGAGTCAGGGTGTGGCTGCCGAGTCACTTCCAATACCGACCTGAATCCTTCGCGAGCAGGCTCGCTCCCACACTGGACCTGTGTCGATCACATAGCCCCATGTGGGAGCGAGCCTGCTCGCGAATAGACCCTTACCGGCGCCCTATCAACCTCAGGCGATCACAATTCCATCGCCACTGAGGCTATTCAGCGCCACTCCAACCAGCGTCACCGAGTCAGCGCCAAACTTGAGCACTGTGTCCTGCCCCACCATCGAGGCATGCGCGCGGAAGTCGTCATTGGGCAACACCCCCTGCACGCCAAGGAACACCAGTTTGTCGTTCGACGTAAAACCCACCACCCGATCCTGACCGAACGCGCCGTTGAACAGGAACGTATCCACCCCGCCCCCGGACTCCATCAGGTCATTACCGGCGCCACCGACAAACACGTCGTTGCCAGCGCCGCCGATCAAGTGGTCGTTGCCGTCCAGACCAAACAACCAGTCACCACCGGCGTGCGCCTTGAGCGTGTCGGCACCGCTGGTGCCTTTGACGCTGGACTCGTACTGGGTGACGTTGTTGCCGACCTTCAAACCGCTGGCCGTGACGCTGTGGGTCACGTCGTCCTTGAACAGGCCCCAGAGGAAGCCCGGCTCCTTGGTGACGATGCTGCCGATGTCGCGGGTGATGCTGATCCCGCCGTTGGCATCGCGCACGTACAGGTTGCCGGCGCCGTCGTTGGCGAAGTCGAAGGTGTTCACCGATTTCTGCAAATCGAGGGTATTGTTGCCGGCGCCACCGAGAATCACGTTGTAGCCGCCACCGTCACGGAAGGTGTCGTTGCCGGCGCGACCTTCGAGGTAGTCATTGCCGCTGCCGCCCTGGATCAGGTCGTTGCTGTCGCTGCCGATGATGAAGGTGCTGCCCTTGTGGGTTTCGGCGTTGCGGTTGAGGTCCTGCACCCAGGTGTTGGCCCGCGCCGGATCCGACAGGTTGGCGACGATGATCGTCGAGTCCTTGCTGGTCAGATCGTAGAACTTCGACTCGATGATCCGGTTCATGCCATCGCCGTAAGCAGTCGGCAGGTGCGAGATCCAGGTCGAAATATTGAGAATCGAGAACGGCAGCAGATTCCACGCAGTCGAGGCGTAGTGATCGTTGAAGCTGACGATGTTGTCGGTGGCCGACTCCTTGGGCGCGTCGTGCACGCCGACCGAGGCGCCGGTGAAGGTTGAGCCGTCGAGGGCGCGGAACACCGGATCGTTTTCGTAACCGACGTTGAGCACCTTGTCGGTGCCGCTCTGGGTCGGCGAGGCATAGGCGATGTAGTTGGAATCGGCGAAGAATCCGCCCCACTTGCCGCCACTCAGGTCAGCCATGCTGTTGACCGCCAGCCCGCCGAGGCTGTGGCCGCTGACCAGCACGTCCTTGCCGGTAAGGCCGTTGGCCTTGGCGAAAGCCACCACGTCATTGAGCAGATTGCCGAACGCTTCGCCGACGTAGTTCTTGGCGTAGTCCTTGGGACCGAAGGCTGCCAGCAGGTCGTTGATCACGTCGCCGATGGAGTCGATGATCAGGTTTTCCCGCGGGCCGCTGGTGCCGCGAAACGCGATGCCGATTTCCGTGAGATGGCCCTGGGCGTCGTACTTGCCGAGGATTTCCACCTGGGCGGTGGTGTAACCGGCCTTCTCGCCGAAGAAGGTTCCGCGCGCGTCGGTCTTGCCGTCGTAGCCCAGTTGCGAGGCGGTGATCGGAGTCCAGCCAGCCTTTTTCACGGCGTCGAGGGCGAGTTTTTCCGAGTCGGGGTTCCACGGAATTCCGGGAATCACCCCTTGCGAATCAGTACCGCCGAGCAGCGCCGTGACCAGCGTGGCAGGCAGGCCGAGACCGAAGCCGTTGTGCTGATAACCGGCGGCAAAGCCGTTATCGAGGTTGTGATAGGAATACAGCGTGATCGCCATGGCATCGCTGAACAACGCCTTGGAGTCGGCTGTACCGAAGTTCTTGTAGTCATACACACCCATTGCTATTGCCTCTCTTTTGTTGGAATTGTCAGAGATAGCTCACAGCCAAGGCGCCCCTCGCGGGCACGCCCCGGAGCATTTCAGTACTACTTGTTGCTGTTTACTGTGGGAGCGAGCCTGCTCGCGAAGGCGGTGTGTCAGGTACGAATACTTCAACTGACACTACGCATTCGCGAGCAGGCTCGCTCCCACATTGGATCTACGCGAACATGAAACTGGAGTCCGACAGGTTAGCCACTCCCACCCCGACCAGGGTCACGGCATAGTCGCCAATCTTCAGCACAGTGTCAGCGCCGGACTGGGCAGCATGCTGCTTGTAGTCATAACCCTGCCCCGCGCCTTCGACGCCCATGAACACCAGTTTGTCGCTGCCCTGGTAGCCATTGATCGCATCGAAACCGAACGCGCCGCTGAACAGGAAGGTGTTGTTGCCACCCACCGCCGTCATCACGTCATTGCCAGCGCCGCCGACGAAGGTCACATGGGCCTTGTCGCTGATCAGCTTGTCATCGCCACCCAGACCGAACAGCCAGTCACCGTCCGCGCTGGCATGCAGCGCGTTGCCGTACGCATCGCCGTTGAGCGAATGGGTGTACTGGGTCAGTTCGCTGCCATTGGTCAAACCCTTGGCCGTGACGCCCCAGGTGATTTCCTTGCTGCCCCACCACGACCCCGACTCCTTGCTCACCAGCGCGCCGATGTCGCGGGTCATGCTGATACCGCCGTAGGCGTCGCGCACATACAGCGTGCCGTCACCGTCGTTGGCGAAGCTGAAGTTCTGCAGCGGTTTCTGCAGCTCGAACGTGTTGTGGCCCTGGCCACCGAGGAGGATGTTGAAACCACCGTCATCGCGGAACCGGTCATCGCCGCCCAGGCCTTCGAGGAAGTCGTTACCCGCGCCGCCCTTGAGCCAGTCGTTGCTGTTGGTGCCGATGATGAAGGTGCTGCCGGTGTGCGGCTCGCCGCTGCGCCCCAGATCCTCGACCCAGGTCTTGCCCCGGGAAGATTCCTCAAGGTTGGAGACGATGATGGTCGAGTCCTTGTGCGTGAGGTTGTAGAACTTCGAATCAATCACCCGGTTCAAGCCATCGGCATACCCCAACGAGCCGTGGGCCGACCAGCTCAGCGGATTGACGATGCTGAACGGCACCAGGTTCTGCGCGGTGGACGCGTAGTTGTCGTTGAAATTGACGATGTTGTCGGTGGTCGACTCATGCGGCCCGTCGTGCTTGCCCAGCGAACCGCTGCTGAACGTGGTGCCGTCCAGTGCGCGGAACACCGGATCGTTCTCGTAACCGATGTTCAGCACGTTGTTGCCGGTACTGCTCTGGGTCGGCGAAGCGAACGCGATGTAGTTGGCGTCCTTGAAGAACCCGCCCCAATTGCTGCCACTCAACTCGGCCACGCTGTTGACCCCGAGGCCTCCGAGGCTGTGGCCGCTGAACAGCACGTCCTTGGCGGCGATGCCATTGGCCATGGCGAACGTGGCGACAGCCTTGAGCAGGTTGTCGAAGGCGTTTTTTGCGTAGTTGCTCGCGTAATCCGATGGCCCGATGGCGGCCAGCAGATTGTTTTTCATGTCGCCGAAGGTATCGCTGTAACCCAGCCCGCCGGTGCCGCGAAAGGCCACGCCGATGCCGATCAGCTTGCCGCCAGCGTCGTACTTGCCGAGCACTTCGGCCTCGGCGCTGGTGAAGCCGTCCTTCTCGCCGAAGAACGTGCCTTGCGCGCCGACCTTGCCCTGATAACCCAGCACCGTCGCGCTGAGCGGTTTCCAGGCAGTCGCCGGCAGAGGCTGCCCAGTCGGCGTGTAGGCATACAGCGTCAGCGCGATGGCATCGCTGTACAACGCTTTGCCGTCGGCATTTTTATAATCGAACAATCCCATGTTGTGCTCTCTCTTCCTTCACGTCAGGACTGGCAGCCTCCCGAGAGACTGCCAGTACGCCTTCAGAACTGCCAGTCGAGGGTCAGACCCACACCGTGGTCCTTCTCGTTGTTACCGATCAGTCCGTTGTAGTCCAGGTTGACCCGGACATCGCGATTGAGCGCCAGCCCGGCGCGTACGCCGACCACCGCCGCATCACGATCCATCGACACACTCTGCACGGTGAACGCGCTGTTGCCATTGGCGAACGCCAGGTGGCTGTCTGCATCGACACTGCTCAGGTTGTGCTGCCAGCCGAGGGTTGCGCCCAGTTCCAGCTGATGTTTGTCCGACAGCGCGAAGCTGCGCTTGGCACGCACACCAAGGGTCGACAGCACTACATCGCGGTTGTCTTCACCGCCCTTGAGCGCCGCGGCATCACCCTTCTCGGTGAAGCTGTCGGTGTTCAAGTGCACGTACGACAGATTGGCGAACGGCTCCAGATTCATCGGCTGCAGGCGCAGATCGTAAGCCGCTTCGGTGAACACCTGAGTGGTCGCCGCATCGTGCCTGGTTTTCTCTTTGCCATTGACGCCTGCGAACTGCAGATCACGTTTCACGTCCACGCGATGCCAGCTATACGCCGCACCGGCGGTCAGACGCAGCGCATCGATCTGATGCCCCAGGTACGCCCCCAAGTGGTAGCTGTCGACCGAGGCCGACGAATGCGTGCCGCCGCCCATGTTCAACGAGCTGTCGCTATAACCGGTAACGAAACCCAGACGGGTATCTTCAGCAATCAGGCCGTCGACACCGGCCAGCAAGCCGCCAATGGAGCTGTTGGAGTCGGCGTTTTCGTGGCCGCCATCGCTCTTGCCCCACGAACCCAGCACCTTGACCCAGGCATTGCTGCGGTCGTCGGTCGGTGCGTTGGCATTGAACAGATCACGCTCACGCAGACGCTCGCCCACCGCTTCGCGCAGGTAGCGGCTGTCGTTGATCAGCAGCGTGCCAATCGCCGGGTGAATCTCGCCGGACAGTTGCTGGAAGGCTTGTTGCGCCGAGGCCGCGTTCGGCGACAGCAACAGGGTTTCGAACAACGCATTGCCGGCGCCCAGCCGTTCAGCCGCCGCACCGACGGCGCGCTGGTTTGGGGTCAGACCGACACTGGCGAACGATGCGCCGTTGCGCCCGACGTCCAGTTGCACGCCGCTTGCCGAGTACGCCAGGGTGCCGCCGAGGAACGCGTAGTTCGGCAGCACTTGCCCGAACTGCCCTTGAATGCCACCGGCCGCTTGCAGGATGTTGAACTGAGTGCCGAGCAGGCTCTTCACTTCAGTCGTCGTCAGCAAGGTCGGGCTGTTTTCCAGCGACAGACTGACCGTGGCGCCATCGATCACCGCTTTGCCACCGGCAACGATCTTGTCGCTGTTGGTCGGCGAGACTTCCACCGCATAGGTCGAACCGCGCTCGAAGGTCACGTCACCGGCGACGTTCAGCGTGCCGATCGAGTTGCCCGGCGCGACAGTACCACCGCTTTTCGCGGTCAGCGCGCCGATGCGGCCGTTACCGCCGAGAATGCCGCTGTCGTTGACCGTGACCGCCGAAGCCAGCGAGCCATTGATCGCCAGACGCCCCTGATTGACCAGGGTCGGGCCGCTGTAGGTGTTGTTGCCGGTCAGCACCAGTGTGCCGATGCCCTGCTTGGTCAGGCCGCCATGACCGGAAATGTCGTTGCGCCAGGTGTCGAGGCCGCAAGTGATGTCGGTGCACACGCGTTCGGTCGGTTTACCCTGATCGATGATCGCGCCGATGCCCGGCAAGTCGGCGACGAACTGCCCGGAACCGTAGGCACCCTGGATGCGGAACTCTTCCGGGATGTCCTGCTCGGTGACGAACATCGCCGGGCCGTCGATGCCCTTGCGCAGGTTGATCATGCCCCAGCCGTACAAGGCGTCGATGCCCGGTGCGCCGAGGTCGGTGGCGGTGGTACGCAGTACCGTGGCGACCTGATCGCCAGTCATGTACGGGAAGCGTTCCATCAGCACCGCCATCGAGCCGGCCACGTGCGGTGCGGCCATCGAGGTGCCGTTGTAGTTTTTGTAGCCGGTGGTCAGGTTGTCGGCGTTGGTGCCGCTGATGATCGAGCTGTAGATCTGCGTGCCCGGCGCCGAGACGCAGAAGCTCGCGGTATAGCCGCAACGCGAAGAGAACGTACTCATGATGTACGGGTTGGCGCTGGCCTGATCCGGGTTCCTCTGCAACGCGGCGACGGTGATCCAGTTCGGCGCGATGTCCGGCACGAAGTAGCCGAGGCCGGCGATGGCGTCCGGGTTGTTCAGGTTGTAATCGTTACCGGCGGCGAAGATCGTCACGATACCGCTGCGGGCGGCGGCGATGGCGCCGTCGTAGGCACCACCGGGCTTGGTGCCGAGCAGCGTGCGGATTTCGTTGAACTGCAATTGCGCGTCGTTGACGGTGAAGTGCGGATACGCCGGGTCGCGGCCGCCGAGGTCGAAACGGTCAGTGATGCCGATGCCCCAACTGTTGTTGATGATCCGCGCGCCACTGGCGATCAGCGCATCCCAACCAGCCTTGTACACCGCGCCATCGTTGCCACGGACGATGCCGTCTTCCGGGCCTGGGTCACCGTTGTCGGCGCTGATGATCTGCGCTCCGAACGCCACCCCGTGCATCGGCCCGCCGTCACGGCTACCGGCTGCGATACCACCGACGTGGGTACCGTGCGCACCGAGCTTGCCGTCGGAGCCGACCGAGGGCGAACCGTCATAACGGAACGCATCGCCGGCTTTGACCGGGATGTACGGGTCGGTGTACTCGCGGATCCCGCTGGTGACCAGGGTCACGACTTTATTGGTGCCGGAAAACTCCGGGTGCGCGGCGTACACCGGCTGGTCGAAGATCCCCAGCTTCACGCCTTTGCCGGTGTAACCGGCGGCGTAGGCGTAATCCGCGCCGATGGCGCCCAAACCCCATTCCGCCTGGAACTCGGCGCTGCGCCAACTGGCGGGATCGCCGCTGCGGCCGCTTTCCACATAAGGCGCCGCGTGCGCGGTGCCCCAAGTGGTCAGCGCACAGAGTACAGCGCAATTAAGGGTTTTCATGGCGAAACGACCGCCCGTTTGCGCGGGGGTATTGTTGTTATTCATCCAGCGACCTTCCTTAGTGTTGTTGCGAAAAATCCGTCTATTTAAATCTCATGAATGCTGCTTTTTGTGGCGAGGGCGCTTGCTCCCGCTGGGGCGCGAAGCGGCCCTCTGCATTTTTCCAGTCGAACCCGGCTTGGCGGATTTACGACTGCTGCGCAGCCGAGCGGGAGCAAGCTCCCTCGCCACAGGTATGAACTGAATCTGTAGGAGCTGCCGCAGCCTGCGGCAGCTCCTACAGGGATACGCGTTCACCCTCCGTCAGAACTGCCAGTTCAGGCTCAGCCCCACGCCGTGGTTCTTCTCGCGGTTGGCCAGTTGTCCGTTGTAATCGAGGTTGACTCGCACGTCCTTGCTCAACGCCAGGCTGGCCTGTACGCCGACCAGCGCCGCATCACGCACCAGTGCCGAACTCTCGACCGAATACGGTGTGCTACCGCTGGCAAAGCGCAGGTGCTGTTCGGCGTCGATGTCGCTGAGGCTGTGCTGCCAGCCGAGATGCCCGCTCAGGTCCAGCGCCTGCCCTGACGACAGATTGAAGCGCTTGACCGCGCGCACACCGAGGGTACTCAGCACCGCATCACGCTGGTCGCCGGAGCTTTTCAGCGCCGCCGCGTCGCCCTTTTCGGTGAAGCCGTCGGTATCCAGATGCACATAAGCGAGGTTGGCGAACGGCTCCAGTGCCAGCGGCTGCAGGTTCAGCCGATAAGCCGCTTCGCCGAAGACCTGCGTGGTGGCCGCATCGACCTTGGCTTTCTGTTTGGCGCTGACGTCGCCGTATTGCAGATCGCGCTTCACATCGGCGCGATGCCAGCTGTACGCCGCGCCGGTGCTCAGACGCCAGGCGCCGGTTTCATGACCGGCGTAAGCGCCGAGGTGATAGCTGTCGACCTTGGCCGACGAATGCGTGTCCGAGCCCATGTTCAGCGAGCTGTCGCTGTAACCAGTGACCAGACCGATGCGGGTCTGCTCGTCCAGCGCGCCGTCGACACCGGCGAGCAAACCGCCGATCGAGGTGCTGTAGCGCGAAGTGTCGTTACCGGAGTTGGTCGCCCCCCAGGCGCCGAGGGTCTTGATCCAGCCATTGCTTTGCGTGGCGTTGGCATCGTGCAGACGTTCGCCGACCGCGTCGCGCAACTGGCGGCTGTCATTGATCAGCATCGAGCCGAGCGCCGGGTAAATCTCCCCGCTCAATTGCTGGAATGCCTGTTGCGCCGAGGCGGCAGACGCCGACAGCAGCAGGCTTTCGTACACCGAATTGCCGGCGCCGAGGCCTTCGACGGCGGCCGCCACCGCGCGCTGATTCGGGGTTTGCCCGACACTGGCGAACGAGGTTGCGTTGCGCTGAATGTCGAGCTGAATGGTGTTGGCCGCGTAGTCGAGGTTGCCGCCGATGAACAGGTAATCCGGCAGCACCGCGCCAAACTGGCCCTGAATGCCGCCGGCCGCCTGCAGAATGTCGTAAGAGTGCCCAAGCAGGCTGCGCGCTTCAGTGGTGCTGAGCAAAGTCGGGCTGTTTTCCAGCGACAGGCTGACGGTAGCGCCGCTGATGCTCGCGCTGCCGCCGGCAACGATGCGGTCGCTGCTGGTCGGCGACAGCTCTACCGCGTAGGTCGAGCCTGGGGCGAAGGTCACGTCACCGGCCACGTTCAAGGTGCCGATGGAGTTGCCCGGCGCCACGCGGCCGCCGCTGTTGGCGAGCAACGAAGCGATCCGCCCCGAACCGCCAAGGATGCCGCCGTTGTTGACGGTCACTGCCGAGGCCAGCGAACCGTTGACGCTGAGCAAGCCGCCATTGACCGTGGTCGGGCCACGGAAGGTGTTGTCGCCGGTCAGCAGCAAGCGCCCTGCTCCGGACTTGATCAGGCTGCCCTGATAGACCCGTGTCGCCGCTGCGGCATCTCGCGCCATACCGACCGCGTAGTCGGTCTGATCCTGCTGACTGGCGCCGGCCGGCACGCCGTTCTGCCAGCCCTTGTCCTGCAGAGTCTGCTGCCAGGCGCGGTGTTCGGCGAGGTCTTCGCGCTGGCGCTGAATCAATGCCTTGTCGGAAATGTCATTGCTCCACACATCGCTCTGCCCGGCGGCCAGATTGGCATCGAACGCGCCGAGCAATTGTCCCGGCCCGTGCATCGCCCGATTGAGATTGGCCACGCCCCAGCCGACCCGCTCGGTCGGTGCATCGGTGATCGAACCATCGAGCTGTGTGGCGGTGGTCAGCAGCACTTCGAGTGCCTGCTGGTTGTTCATGTACGGGTAGCGTTCCATCACCAGCGCCAGTGCCCCGGTGGCGTGCGGCGCGGCCATCGAGGTGCCGGACTTGACCGCGTAACCGCCACCCGGAATGGTGCTGTCGATCTTCGCCCCCGGCGTGGTGATGCACCAGTATTTGGCGATGCCGCACTGGTTGTACTTCTGCTGATTGCTCTGATCCAGCCCGGAGACCGCCAGCCAGTGGCCTTCGAGGTCCGGCTGAAAGTACGGCAACGCCGAGCGCACGCTGGCGTTCGGGTAGCCGCTGTTGCCGGCGCTGAACACGTTGATCACGCCACGGCGCGAGACGTCCGCCGCCGCGTCGAGCCAGGTGCCCTGATTCCAGTGCTGAGCGTACGCGGCGTGCAGATCGGCCAGGGTGCGATAGCTGACATCCGGCGGCTGGCTGCCCCAACTGTTGTTGATCGCGCGCACGCCGGCATCGGCCAGGGCGTCGTACACCGCTTTGAAATAGCGCGGATCGGGTTTCGGGCCGAAGAGGAAGCTGTCGTTGTTGTTGGTGTTGCCGACGTAGATCTGCGCGTTGTACGCCACGCCGTGCATGCCGTTGCCGTCACGGCTCGCGCCCATGGTGCCGACCACGTGAGTGCCGTGGGAATCGTTGTTGGGGTTGAGGGTGCCATTGACGCTGAACAGCGAACCGTCGACGTAGCTGCCGGAGGCCAGCACCGGGTGATAGCGGTCGCTGGCGAACTCTGGATGGGCGGCATCGAAGCCGGAGTCGAGGGCACCGATCTTCACGCCTTTGCCGGTGATGCCGGCGGCGTAGGCCTGATCCGCCTGCATCCGCGCCAGGCCCCAGTCGCGCTGGAATTCGGCGCTGCGCCAACTGGCCGGATCGCCGGGCTTGCCGGATTCGAGGTACTGCGCATGGGCTTGCGCGATGGAAACTGCGAGCAACAGGGTGCCGACCGCTGCCGGCTTGATGCGTACGTCCATGTTCACCACTCACTTTTATTGTTTTATGCAGGCGCCGCAGGCTGTTAAAAGCCAGATCAAAAGATCGCAGCCTTCGGCAGCTCCTACAGGGATTGCTGTGTCAGCCAGTTCTTGCTTTATGTAGGAGCTGCCGCAGGCTGCGATCTTTTGATCTGCTTTAAGCTCCTACAGGATTTTCAGTGCTATTGAGTTTTCGGGCCTTGTCCGAACGCCTCATCCACCCGCGCCAGATCCTGTTCGTTCAATGTCCCCGCGTAGTAATGCAGCTTGGTCCAGGCCATCAAGTAGTCGTAGCGCGCCTGGGCCAGATCGCGGCGGGTGGTAAACAGTTGCTGTTCGGCGTTCAGCGCATCGAGGTTAGTCCGCTCACCACCGAGAATGCTTTGCTTGGTCGACACCACCAGCGCTTCAGCCGAAGCCAGCGCCTTCTGATAGGCGCGCAGTTTGTTGACGCCCGACAGGCAGGCGCTGAACTGGCGGCGCAGTTCGATCAGCGTCTCGCGGGTCTTGCCATCGAGTTCGTATTCCGCCTGCTCCATGGTGCGGCTGGCCTGACGGGTCGAGGCCGAAACCCCGCCACCGGCATACAGTGGAACGTTGACTTCAAAACCGATGGTGTTGGTGTCATAGCGCTGGTTATAGGTGTTGCCGCTGTCCGATTCAGTCTTGCGGATCGAGGCATAGGCACTGACTTTAGGCAGGTGCCCGGCGCGGTTGCGCTCGACTTCGTACTTTGCCACTTCCACCGCCTGGCGTTGCGACGCCAGATTAGGGTTGTTGCTGATCGCCAGCTCATGCCAGGTGTCGTAGTTGGCCGGCATCAGCGCGAAGGTCTGGAAATTCTGATCCAGTGGCGCCAGCTCGCTGATATCCACCGTCTGCACGCCGACCAGCGCGCCCAACTCGCGCAGCGCCGCGTCCTGCTCGTTGCGCGCCTCGATCTCTTCGGCGGTCGCCAGCTCATAGCGCGACTCGGCTTCCAGAATGTCGGTGCGGGTGCCCTCGCCCTGCTTGAACATGTGTTCGTTCTGCTGGAACTGCTGTTCATAGGCCTTCTTCTTGGCCTGGGCGATGTCGATCTGATCCTGGGCGAACAAGGCTTTGGTGTAGTTGTCCAGCACCCGTACCAGCAATTCCTGACTCTTGCCGCGAAACGCCTCGTCGGCGAACAGCGACTGCGCCACGCCTTTGCGATACGCCGCGTAAGCTTCGTAGTCGAGCAACGGTTGCTGCAAAGTCAGGGTCGAGCCATAGCTGTTGTAGTTGCGGTCTTCGGTCAGGTTGCCACGAGCGGTCAGTTGCGTGGCTTTCGAGGTGTTGTGACCGCGGTTGTAGTTGTAACCCAGTCTCGGCAACAGCCCGGCACGGCCGATGATGCGGTTTTCCAGGCCCGCGTCGCGCTCCTTGATCGCGCCGAGGAACACCGGATCGTTGCGCAATGCCTGTTCGTAGACCTCGAATGGCCCCATGGCCGCCAGCGCGCTGTTTCCTGCGAGCAGCGCGAACGCTGCTCCCAACATCGAAAGCTTATTCATACAGCCGAACATCCTTATTCTTCAGTCAACGCAGAGCCAGCGCGATCGAGCAATGGTTTGAACAGGTAATTGAGCAGTGAACGTTCGCCGGTGCGCACGAACATTTCCGCCGGCATACCGGGCTTGATCACCAGGCCATGGAGTTTTTCCATCGCCTGATCACTGACGCTGCTGCGCAACACGTAGTACGGCACGCCGGTTTTCTCGTCGACCATCTGGTCGGCGGAAATCAGGCTGACCTCACCCGGTACACGCGGGGTCTTGCTCTGGTTGAACGCGGTGAACAGGATATCGACCGGCAGATGCGTGCCGACCTTGTCGATCAGGTTGATCGGCAAGTGCCCTTCGACTTCCAAGGTGGTGCCTTGCGGGACGATCTCCAGCAGGGTTTCGCCCTGACGCACCACGGCGCCTTCGGTGTGCACGCCAAGGTTGACCGCCACGCCATCGGCGGTGGCGAGGATCTCGCTGTGTTGCAGGTCGAAACCGGCCGAAGTCAGTTGCTCGGACAGGGTCACGCTTTTGAGCTGCGCGTCGGCCAGTTGCGTGCGCACTTCCTTCTGGTATTCCTCGCCATGCTGTTGCAGTTTCAGGCGCGATTCGAGGATGCCCTGCTCCACCCGGCCGCTTTCACCGGTGTTCTCGGCCAGTTGCTGCTGCACTTGCGACAGCTGCCGCTGGTACTCCATCAAGCGGTTGCGCGGGATGTAGCCATTGTCCGCCAGCGGTTGCAGGTTGCTCAGCTGCTGTTGCAGTGAATCGGCCTGGGCATTGAGGTCGGTACGGGCGCGACGCATGCCCGCCAGTTGCGCGGTGGCGCCTTCGATGCTGGCGCGAAGACCGGCCTGCTCGCGGTAGAACGCTTCGCGACGGCTGCTGAACAGTTGACGCTGGCCTTCAAGGACCAGCGCCAGACGCGGATCCGGGTCGTTGCTCAGTTCAGCAGGAAAGGTGATCTCTTTGAGGTTGTCGCGCTCCGCCTGCCAGCGTGCGAGGCTGGCCCAGGCCATGCGGTATTGCGCCTGCAACGACTGCACGTCAGCGGCGACCTGGGTCTGATCGAGGCGGAACAGCGGCTGGCCCTGTTTGACGATCTCGCCTTCGCGCACCAGGATCCGGCTGACCACGCCGCTGCTCATCGACTGCACAGCTTTGCGCTTGCCCGAGACCACCACCGTGCCCTGCACCGGGATGCCTTGATCCAGCGGCGCCAGTGCGGCCCAGGTGAAGAAACTGCCGGCGCCAACGATGGCCAGAATCCAGCCCATGCGCGCGAAGAATTTCGCATCGCGCTCGGGACGCTCGGTGATGTACGCGTGTTCCATGGAGGCTTCGTTTTCAGTGTTCATGCTGGCGCTGCTCATACACCCGAATTCCTTGTCGTGGGCTGGTACTGCCGGCTCATGCTGAGCCCGCCCGGTGCCTGCGCAGATTTTTCCCGTTGTTGTTCCTGGGCGCCGGACAGCGCCTTGAGTACATCCTGACTGTTGCCGAATGCCTGCAAACGACCGTCGTTGAGCACCAGCAACTTGTCGGCCTGGGCCAGTACCGAAGAGCGGTGCGTGACCAGCACCACGGTGGTGCCCTTGGCCTTGAGCTGGGCGATGGCACTGGCCAGCGCGGCTTCACCGACGGTATCGAGGTTGGAGTTCGGCTCATCGAGCACCACCAGGCTCGGATCGCCATACATGGCGCGAGCCAGTGCCACCCGCTGCTTCTGGCCGCCGGACAGGCCACTGCCGTCCTCGCCCAGTTGCGTGTCGTAGCCTTGTGGCATACGCAGAATCATCTCGTGCACGCCAGCCTGTTGCGCAGCCGCCACGACCTTTTGCGGATTGGCCTCGCTGAAACGGGCGATGTTCTCGGCGATGCTGCCGCTGAACAGCTCGATGTCCTGAGGCAGGTAACCGATGTACGGGCCGAGCTCGTCGCGGTTCCAGCGATGGATGTCCGCACCGTCCAGGCGCACGGTGCCGCCGAGGGTCGGCCACACGCCGACCAACACTCGGGCCAGAGTCGACTTGCCGGACCCGGAAGCACCGAGCACGCCCAGCACTTCGCCCGCGCCAATCGCGAAGTTGACCATGTGCAGGGTCGCCGCGCGTTGCCCCGGAGGGCCGGCGCTGACTTGCTCAAAGGCAATCTGGCCTTTTGGCGCTGGCAGCGCCATGGCGTCGTCACTCGGCGGGAACGCCTGCAGCAAAGAGTCCAGACGACGATAGGCCAGCTTCGCCCCGCTCCACTGTTTCCACACGGCGATCAACTGGTCGATCGGGCTCAGCACGCGGCCCATCAGGATCGAACCGGCGATCATCATCCCGGCAGTCATGTCACCCTTGATCACCAGCAACGCACCGAGGCCCAGCACCAGCGATTGCAGGCACAGGCGCAGGGTCTTACTGATCGAACTGATCACCGCACCGGTGTCGCTGGCCTGATTCTGCAGGCCGAGGAACCGCGAGTGCACACCGAACCAGCGCTTGCGCAACGCGCCGAGCATGCCCATGGCCTGAATGGTTTCCGCATTGTGCAGGTGGCTGGTCGCCAGTTGGCTGGACTTCTGCGAGTAACCGGCCGCTTCGCCCAGCGGTTTCTTGGTCATGTATTCGTTGAGGCATGCCAAAGCGATCAGCAGCAGCGCACCGGCCGTGGCGAGCACGCCCAGCCACACGTTGAACAGGTAGATGACAAACAGATAGACCGGGAACCATGGCGCGTCGAAAAACGCGAACAGGGCCGGCCCGGTGACAAATTGCCGAATGTGGGTCAGGTCGCCCAGCGATTGCCCGGCGTTGCCCTCGCCCTTGAACAGGTTGCGCTCGAATGCCGCCTGATACACCCGCAGGTTGAAGCGGCGCTCCAGTTGGCTGCCGATGCGGATCACGATGAAACTGCGCACCACTTCCAGCATCCCGATGAATGCGAAGAACCCGACGACCATCAAGGACAGCATCGCCAGGGTGGTTTCGTTCTGCGAAGACAGCACGCGGTCATAGACCTGCAGCATATAAATGGAGGGCACCAGCATCAGCACGTTAATCAGTGCGGTAAAGCATCCGACGCTGATCAGAATGCTTTTATAGTCACCCAAAGCCTTGAATAAGGGAGCGGTGGCTGGGGCCTTCGCCATCTTCATTGATTATTCCTGCAATAATTTCCCCGCCATTCTTTGGCGAGTCGCTTCCAATAATTATCCGTGCGCACACCGGACGGGTTCTTGCAACTTGCATTTACACTTCAATAACAACTTCCGTTATTCATACGGTCACTCGCTGTATTGATATTTTGCTTATAACTGCAACATCGAACCTTATATTCAACTGCTCAGTCGATCCCGCTGTTCATGACTGCGGCGTATGGCGCGTTAGCGTAATCACCAACCCCGACTTCAAAGTGCTCAGATAAAGCTCATCACTTTGTCGGCTGAAGAACTGGATTCTTGAACCTTCCTTGCCGGTAATCGACAGGCCGTCAGGATCCGGAAACCAGCCGATCGGCGCTTGTTCAAGCCATGCCCCCAGGCATTCGGCGCCCTTGCCCAGCGTCTGGTTAGCTTCAAGATCGATCAGGCAGGTGTTCGACGGTTTGTCCTGCAATGCCTGCGCCTCTGCGGTGTCTTTGGCCGCAGCCAGAGTGGCCTGCCATTGCCCGACAAACACCGATGGATCTTCAAGTCTGAGGCTGCTTGCCATGGTTGTTTCTCCAGAAATCATGATGAACGCCGCCGAAAGCCACGCCATTGCCTTGTAGGTAAAAACTTTACAGATCATCAGAAAATTCGCTCCGGCACGTAGCCTTGCCTAGCAATCAACACGATGCAAGTAAAGAAAGCGGCGCATCAAGCGCCGCTTTCTCGTTTCACATCACGCTACGATGTCGCTGGTCGCCGCCTGGCCGACGGTGCTGACCTGGAAGTCCGCCACGCCGTGCCCGGAGAAGTCCACCGACAACAGGCTGTTGCCGCCCGACGAAGTCAGGATCGCGTCGCCGGCCGAACCGGTGAAGCTGCTGACAAAGTGCAGGCCGGCACCATTGGTGATGGCGCTCAGGTCGATTTTGTCCAGACCGCTGACGAAATCGAGGATCTGATCGATTGCACCCGGCTTGGAGTCGGAGCTGGACGCGAACACGAAAGTGTCCGAACCCGAACCGCCCCACAGTTTGTCCGCACCACCGGCGCCGTAGATGATGTCGTTGCCGGCACCGCCCTTCAGCTCGTTGGACCCACTGTTACCGATCAGCAGGTCGTTGCCCGAACCGCCGATGGCGTTCTCGATGGTCACGCCCTTGGCGATGGACACGTTACCGATCATGCCACCTACGTCGGAGAACGAGGCTTCATTGAGGTTGATCTTCTGGTTCTGGGTGAAACCCGAGAAGTCGAAGGTGTCCTTGCCGCCCGCATCCCACACCGAGAACACCAGCTTGTCGCTCGACGACGAGGCGCTGAGGAAATCGCGACCGGCGTTGGAGTTGAAGCCGTAGGTGGTGTCACCGGTACGGGTGTTCAGGTTGGCGCCGTACAGCTTCTGGATGGCGGCGATGTCATCCATCAGCGGGCCGGAGGCATAAGCTTCCACACCGCCCTTGCTGAAGTTCTGTGCGGTGTTGCTTTCACTCCAGTAACTCATAAGGCTGTAACCGCGGGTGTCTTGCCCGTAGGAAGCATCCTTGTAAGTCGGGTTGCCTTCGCCGGCGTTGTAGTCGCCGGGGTGAGACAGGCCCAGGGTGTGACCGATTTCGTGGGTCAGGGTCTGACGCCCGTAATTGTTCAGGCCCGGGGTTTTGTTGACGTCATAGCCACTGCCGGTCAGGTACCAGGACTGACCGTCATAGCCTGGCTCGGTGCCTGGCAGGAACGCAAATGCCGCCGCGCCTTCCTGGCCACCGCTGTAGTTACCGAAGGTCATATGACCGTCGCCACCACGGGAAGCTTCAGTGAATGTAACGTTGGCGACATCCGCCCAGGATTGCATGGCGAGCACGGCCTGGGCTTTTTGCAGGGCACTGAACTGACTGAAACCAGTGACGCCCAGGCCGCTGAAGTTAGCGGTTTTAGCGGTCAGAAAGGTGTAGGTCAGTTCGATCTTGCCGCTGTTGTCGAGGTCGTGCCAGGAGGCACCGTCGCGCAACAGTTGAGTGGCGGCTTGATCCACCGAGAAGGAGGGTTTGCCATTGACCGTGAGGTTGCCGCCACGGTCGTATTGATGGCTGAAGCTATTGATCTGGTTCCAGGCGGAGCTGGTTGCAGCCAGAGATTGCACTGCGCCGACAGGCACGAATGTGTCTGCGCTGGTATCAATAGCGTTAGCTTTTACTTTCGACATAAACACACTTCCTTGTTAGCAATGGAACAGTTTTTGTCAGATAGCGACAATCCCTGGCGAGATCGTCCTATCACTCGCCCAATGAAGGCATCAGAAACCTGACACAATTTGAAATCTGTCGTCTAGCGTTTTTTTTAGATCAAATTGCACTGTTCCGCAAAACTGCCGTAAACAAAGCTCGCGGAGTCGAAAGATTGTTTTAACGGGTTACGCATCGCCCAATTGTCTGACGATTTTCTATTTAAATATTAAATATTGGTAAGTTGTTTTTTGATGGCCACGTCTCACTTTCCTGCACTCCACTAGTGCGATGCCAGTGTATTGATATCAACTATTTAATAACGCCTGATACCCCTGTCGCTGTAGGAGCTGACGAGTGGAACGAGGCTGCGATCTTTTGATTTCAAGATCAAAAGATCGCAGCCTGCGGCAGCTCCTACAGGGTTTGGGGTTGGCTCAGCTACCGGTGCGAATCTTGTTCCACACCCGCGTGCGAATCCGGTCAATGTTCAGCGGCATTGCCTCCAGCGCAAACAGCTTGCCCATCATCTCCGGGCTCGGGTAGACCTTGGTATCACCCTTGATTGCCGGTTCGATCAGGCCATCGGCCTGTTGGTTGCCATTGGCGTAGTGCACGTAATTGCTGATGCCGGCCATCACGTCCGGGCGCAGCAGGTAGTTCATGAACGCGTAACCGGCCTTCTCGTCCGGTGCATCGGCGGGCATGGCAACCATGTCGAACCAGATGGCGGCGCCTTCCTTGGGAATCGCGTAGCCGATGTCGATACCGTTCTTCGCTTCTTTGGCGCGGTTTTCCGCTTGCAGAATGTCACCGGAGAAACCGACCGCCACGCAGATATCGCCATTGGCCAGGTCGCTGGTGTACTTCGAGGAATGGAAGTAGCTGACATACGGCCGCACTTTCATCAGCAATGCTTCGGCTTTCTTGTAGTCCTCGGGGTTCTTGCTATGGGGCGGCAAGCCCAGGTAATTGAGCGCTGCAGGCAGCAGTTCCGGGCCGTTATCGAGGATTGCCACGCCGCACTTCTGCAGTTTTTCCATGTACTCGGGCTTGAAGATCAGATCCCAGGAATCCACTGGCGCGTTGTCACCCAGCACCGCTTTGACCTTGGCGACGTTGTAGCCGATGCCGGTGCTGCCCCACAGATACGGAAAGCCGTGCTCGTTGTTCGGGTCGTTGACCTGCAAGGCCTTGAGCAATACCGGGTTGAGGTTCTTCCAGTTCGGTAACTGGCTCTTGTCGAGTTTCTTCAGCGCCCCACCCTGGATCTGCCGCGCCATGAAGTGGTTGGACGGGAACACCACGTCATAACCGGATTTGCCAGTCATCAACTTGCCGTCCAGGGTTTCGTTGCTGTCGTAGACGTCATAGGTAACGCCGATGCCGGTGTCTTTCTGGAAGTTTTTCGTGGTGTCCGGCGCGATGTAGTCGGACCAGTTGTAAATCTTCACCGTTTCGGCGGCATGGCTAATGGAGGCGGCCAGCAGCAGCGGCGCCAGAGCGAGGGTTTTCTGGATCATGAGGTGATTCCTGTAGTGGCTATTTTTGTTGGCAGGCAATCAAAAGATCAAACAATCAGAAAATAAGGACGTAGGTCTTGCGCACGGTCTCCTGGATATCCCAGATGCCGAGCGTGTTGGCCGGCAACATCAGTGCGTCGCCACCTTGTATGTGCAGGGTTTCGCTGCCGTCGTCCGGGGTGAACGTGCAACGCCCGGAAATGAAATGGCAGAACTCCTGCGCGGTGATCTGCCGGCGCCAACGCCCCGGGGTGCATTCCCAGACACCCGTTTCGACGCCGTCGTCGCGCTCGACGCTGGTGGTCGAGGCAATCGCGACCGGCTCGCCGATTGGCACGGCGACCGGGTTGGATTCGTCCAGTTGCAGACTGGCGGTGTTCTTGAACTGCGTAATGCTCATGGTCGGACCTGTCTTGTGAAGAAAACGGCGGTTAGTGCATGAAACCTTCCATGAAGCCCGCGACCTGACTGGCCAGCTTGCGCCGCCACGGTGCGCTGGCCGGATTGGCCAGGGTCTGGTCTTCGTGGACAAAACTTTTGATGATCGCGTTGTAACCGAGCCAGCGGCACGGCTCCGGCTCCCAGGCGCGCAGCGCATGGATCCCGCCGTCCGGCAGCACCCACGGCTGATGCACCAGTTCGGTATCACGCTCAAGAATCAGATCGGCCAGGGTGCGGCCGCCGAGGTTGCTGGCACCCACACCCTCCCCGCCATAACCGCCGGACAGCGCGATGCCATTGGCGCGATCGCAGAGCATGTGCGGTTTGAAGTGCCGCGACATACCGAGGTTGCCGCCCCAGGCGTGGGTGATCTGCACGTTTTTCAGCTGCGGGAACAGCTCGCCGAACAGATAACGCCGCAGCTCGACTTCATCACGGGTCAGATCGAAGTCATGGCGCAACTTGCCGGCGAACTGATAACCGCCGCGGGCGCCGAAGATCAGGCGATTGTCGGCACTGCGCTGGCCATAGGTGACCTGACGGCTGAACTCGCTGAACGCCTGGCCACGGTTGAGGCCGATTTCATCCCAAGTCGCTGCCGACAACGGTTCGGTGGCGACAATCAGGCTTTGCACCGGCAACTGATAGCGACCCAGCGGCGGCAGCGTCACCGCATAACCTTCGACCGCCGGCACAATCCAGCGACTGCGCACACTGGCCTTGGCTGTGCGCAAACTGCCGGACTGCCAATGCGTTACGGGGCTGTTTTCGTAGATCTTCACACCCATGTTCTGCACGGTACGCGCCAGACCGCGCACCAGTTTCGCCGGGTGAATGGTCGCCACGTGCGGCGCATAAATGCCGCCGTAGGGTTTCGCTACGCGAATCTGTTGTGCCAGTTGCTCGGGGTTCAGCCAGCGGTAATCGTTGTCGGTCAGGCCTTGGGCGTGCAGTTTGTCGAGGTATTCGCGCAGGCTGACTTCCTGCTCCGGGTAGCGGGCAGCGCAGTACAGGACCCCGCCTTTGCGGTAATCGCAGTGGATGCCCTCGCTTTCGAGGACAACTTCCACTTCATCCGGAATGCTGTGCAGCAGATCAAACGATGCGCGACGTTGTTGTGGCGAGAGTCCGGCGAGCAGTCGATCCTCGCCCAGCAGATTGCCCATCAGCCAGCCGCCATTGCGCCCGGACGCACCGAAACCGGCGGTTTGCGCCTCGACGATGGCGATATCCAGAGCCGGCGCGCGCTTTTTCAGGTAGTACGCGGTCCACAGCCCGGTGTAACCGGCGCCGATGATGGCCACGTCAACATCCAGATCCTGCTCCAGCGCCGGTCGCGCGGTGAGCGGCTCGTCGAGTTGATCCATCCACAAACTGATAGTGCGCCACGCCGGCATGCAAGACTCCGCCACTGAAAACCTTCGATGACGTCGATCCTAGTGCGTGACTTCAATGGCTGTCTTGCGCGCGTGCCCGCAAAGAAATTTGTTTGGCGTAGGCCTTCGGCGACTGACCGGTGTGTTGGCGAAAACAACTGTAGAACGCTGACAGCGAATTGAAACCGGCGGCAAACGCCAGTTCGTCGATACGCAGCGGTGGCGTGGCCTGATCCAGCAACTTGAGCAAGTGCTGCAAGCGTGCCTGATTGACGTAGCGATAGAAACTTTGGCCCAACACCTGATTGAGCAGGTAGGAAATCTGATTGCGGCTGTAGCCGCACTCCTTCGCCACCCGTTGCAGGTCCAGTTCCGGATCGAGATACGGTTGCTGGCGTTCGAAGTACTGCTGCAGATCCTCGGCCATGAAACTGATCTGGCGCGGTGACAACCCCAGGCGACTCACCGCCGGGCGCTCACTGGGTGCGGCGGCGCCATTGGTTTGTGCGCGAACCAGCGAAGCGTATTCGTTGACCCGCCAGATCAACCCGTCCTTGACCGTGATCGCTTCGCTGGAACGGAACGACACCAACCCGTCACCGCCACGCAGGGTCACTTCGTACTGAATGAACGCGGTGTTGCCATCCACGCGGATGCGGTCGCAATGCTCGAGCGCTTCGTCGGATTCTCGCGGCATGCTCACGCGCACGTACTCGCGCAATTCGTCGAGGCCAAGGACCCGGTTCTGGAAGAAATCGTTGTACTGGACGTCCGGGTGATACAGCGCCATGACGCTGTCCAGGTCGCGGTGTTTCCAGCTCAGGTGATAGCGCATGACCGTGGCAGCCGTGGCCGGGGTCTGTTCTGGCCCATCATCGTCGGCGTGCATAAAGGTCTCGGCGCAAAAGCACCGAGCTTGCCCAAGTTCGACGAAACGATCAACGAGCAAACCGTAGTGGCCTTTTGACGATGACTGACCGAGGCGTGACTTACATCAAAAAATGCGCAGCAATCGCAAAATGAACTGAAAAATCTCACGGAAAATTCACATGCGGATGCTACTTTTAACCTCACTGACCGGTTGAGCCATTGAAGGCTCTTCCCACCTAACGTGAGCAAAAGGAAGCGCTCGATGAAGAAGGCGGGCAACACATGAACAAAGGCTCCAGTAAAGTCACGTTTCCCAACGCGTGCCAGCTGATGCGCTGGCACTTTCATCCCATGGGTTTCGAAGCGACGATGGATGCACCGGGCAGCATGATTGCCCGTCTGTTTGATCGTGCCAGCGGCGAAACCATGATCGCCATCGCCGGCATTCCGTGTGCCACGGTGATGAACGCAGCAGACGTCGAGCGCATTATCGAAGCTGTGGAAGACGAACTGGAGGCTTTCATTCCTCCGGAATCTCTCAAGAATTACGCATAAGCTTTTGCTTTATATAAAAAAGCCCGCCAATTCAGGCGGGCTTTTTTGTGCGTCGTGCTACGCGTTTTGCGGCTGTTTCCGCTGATCGAGGAAGAACGCCTTGCCTTGGGCTACGCGGTCTGACGCTCTGGGCATGTTGACTGCCTGGCTGTCCTGCGGCTCGACGTACCAGTAGCAATGGCTGACCGCCCGGGTGATACCAACGTAGGCCAGCCGCAGAATCTCGTCCTTCTGCGCCGAGTCATAAGGCTCGCTGTCGCCAGCCTTGCCCAGACCAGCCATGCGATACACCTGGTTCTTGTATGGAGAACTGGTCAGGTGCTGGCAGTCACCCAGCAGGAACACCGCATCGGCTTGCAGACCTTTGGCACTGTGGTAAGTCAGTTGCTTCAGGCGTCGAGCCTCGTACGGCAAGCTAGAATCAACATTAACTACAGACTGAATATGCTGCTCTATCAATGACTTATCACTACTTTTTCGATAGAGCATCAAGATTGAATCGCCGCGATTGTAATGTTCGGCCAGGCGCTGGCCCAAAGCCTGATCATCACGCTCCAGCACGTTCACCGGCTGCAATACCTTGGACGCCCCGCTAGCCTTGGCCTTCTTGCCGGGGATTGCCGGTGCAGCGCGGACGATATGTTCGGCAGCATCGATGATGTGCTGATGGCTACGATAATTGTCACTGAGCATCACCCGCGTGCTGCCTGGTGACGGGAATTCCTTGTTGAACTCCATGAAGTAACTCGGCGAACTGCCGCGCCAGCCGTAGATCGACTGCCAGTCGTCACCCACACAGAGCAACGACGAACGCTGCGCACCTCGCCCGACGTGCATGGCCGGGCCGCGACTGCGGATTTCCGCCAGGCTGGCGCGGATCCATGAAACGATTTGCGGCGATACGTCCTGAAACTCGTCGATCATCAGGTGCGACATCGGTCGCAGCAGCTCATCACTGAGCAGCTTCAGGTTCTCTGGCGAATGCTCGCTGAACAGCACAAACATTCGGTTGTAGGTCATCACCGGAGGCTTCTGATCGAGCAGATGATCTTCCAGGGCGCGCCAGAACAGGCTCAGCGCCTCGAAGAAGAATCGGTCCGGATCGTCCTTGGCAAAGCTCATGCGGCCGACGGCATCCGGCACATCCAGCCCAAGGTTTTCGATGAAGCCGGCCGCCGCGACAAAACAGTCCAGCAGCGGCGCCGAAACCAGCTCACCTTTGACCTTGTAATCGAAGCCTGGACCGGCGCTCGCGTCGCCGGCCAATGTCGACAAAACCCGCTTTGATGCCTCGTAGCTTTCCAGCCAAATCAATGGTTTACGACAGAAAGCTTGAAACAGGGTGCGCTTCACAGCCCATTCAGCACGCACGCTGAGTTTAGCGTTGGGGCGGCAGAACTGCGGGTTTTCCCGGGGATCGAAGCCGAGTACCACCCAGGCATCGAGGCTGGGGATGTAGCCATGACAATGGAAAGTCGATCCATTGATCTCGAACGTCTGCCGACTGGGCTCGATGCCCTTGATCGGCCAGGCACCGGCGCGAAACCACAGGTCCTCGATGGCATCACACAATTCTTCGTCGCGCTTGGCCGCCAGCTCGGTCACCGCCATGCGCTTCTGCACGTCCGGGTGATCGCGCTCAAGCTCCTTGAGCTGCAGCGCAGCTTTGGCCAGCGGTTGAATCAACTGGCGGAAACGTTCGTCTTGATTGAATAACCGGTGGTAGCAGGCATTGAGCTGCTGGCGCTGGGCATCATTGATCCGCAGATCGAACGGGTTGCTGTCGACCTCCTCGTCAGCGCCTTGCGCGCGATTGCTGAGATTTTCAAAAGCCTGTAAGCGCTCGAACCCCGGCAAGCTGCGAACCATTGGCAGAATGCGTGAGTGAAAGGTGCGCACCAGCTCCCGTGCCTGTTTCAGGCTTAACGACTGGCCCCAGAGCGCGAATATCTCGATCAGCTTATTGATGAAATCCTTGCGCGACTCACGGGTGAAGGTCACCACGGTCATCGAATCCAGCTCAAAGCCCAGATAATGCGTAAGCAACAGGATCCGCAGCACCAGCGTAGTCGACTTGCCTGCCCCGGCCCCGGCGATCACCGAGGTCGAGGGGGTATCGCTGAAGATCATCTTCCATTGTGCGAGGCTTGGCTGGGCGTGATCAGGCAACAGGCGCGCTACATCGGCTTTCATGCGTTTCTTCAGCTCGGCGCTGAGTGGTAGACGCCAGTCGTCGAACAAATGGTTATCGACGCTCGGCGGGCGATGCTCGGTGCTGCGGCTGTCGCGAATCAGTAAAACCTGTCGGCCTTCCTCCAGCCCTTCAAGTTTTCCCTCTCTGAAGCCGTATTCCACACCCGCAGTGTGGCCGCTACGAAAGCCGTCAGCCTGGCCGTGTAGCCACGAGGCACGGTGCTGGGCGCGCAAACGCGTCAGGCCGTGGCCGAAGAAACGCGCGGCCAGTCGCTTGAACCATGGCATCTCGGCCAATGGACGAAGTTCGGGAGGAAGATCGGAAGTGTGTTGCGCCACGCTGACGGGCTCCAGTGTGTGAGGCTGTTGCGGCTATGGTCGCCGTATTTGCCCATGAGTTCTAGCGAAATGCTTACAGGTCATTGGTTTAGGCGATGAACTGAAAGCTGGGTGAGATCGTTTCGAGCCGGTTTCCCATCAACGGATTCGATGAGAATGCCGCACTTTTTACGCTTTTTCTCGATGTTTGACTGATGGATGATGCCCGTCATTAACCGACGGTCTCGCTTCGTGGCTCTGGCGTTACGCCCCATGACGAACCTTTTGAGGAGACGATCATGCTTGAACTCAGACCTTTCAACACGCTGGGCGGCGCTCATCACGGCTGGCTGGATGCCCATCACCACTTTTCGTTCGCGGAATACTACGACCCGCAACGCATGAACTGGGGCAATCTGCGGGTGTGGAATGACGACGTGATCGCCGCCGGCACCGGGTTCCCGCTGCACCCGCACCGCGACATGGAAATCATCACCTACGTGCGTGAAGGTGCGATTACCCACCAGGACAACCTTGGCAACAAGGGACGCACTGAAGCCGGCGACGTGCAGGTCATGAGCGCCGGTACCGGCATCGCACACAGCGAGTACAACCTTGAAGACAAGGAGACCCGAATCTTCCAGATCTGGATTCTGCCGACGGAAACTGGCGCGCCGCCATCGTGGGGTGCCAAACCGTTCCCCAAAGGCCAGCGCGAAGGCTTCGTGACCCTGGCCAGCGGCAAGGATGGCGACGACCAGAGCCTGCGAATTCGCGCCGATGCGCGTTTGGTCGCGGCCAACCTCAAGGCCGGCGAAACCGCTGAGTATCAGCTGGATGCGGGACGTCGAGCCTATCTGGTGCCCGCCACTGGCTTGATTGAAGTCAATGGCTTGCGCGCGAAAGCTCGGGACGGTGTTGCCGTCGAGCATGAGTCGGTGCTCACGGTAACGGCGCTGGAAGACAGCGAAATCGTGTTGGTGGATCTGGCTTAGATTGCGGGCATGAAAAAGGGTGACCAATTGGGTCACCCTTTTTACACAGGATTTAACGGCTGCCAACCTTGTGGCGAGGGAGCTTGCTCCCGCCGGGGCGCGAAGCGGCCCTGTTTTGCGACTGCTTTGCAGCCGAGCGGGAGCAAGCTCCCTCGCCACAGTTTTTTTGCTGTTTACTACTATTTCGTAGAAATAGCACCATCCACCAGGGTTTGCGCTTCGGCCACCAGTTGCTTGAGGTGGTCGTCGCCAATGAAGCTTTCGGCGTAGATCTTGTAGATGTCTTCGGTGCCCGAAGGACGCGCGGCGAACCACCCGTTCTCGGTCATCACCTTCAAACCGCCGATGGCCTGATCATTGCCCGGCGCATGGCTGAGAATGCTCTGAATCTTCTCGCCTGCCAGCTCGGTCGACGTTACTTGCTCCGGCGATAGCTTGCTCAGCAGGGCTTTCTGCTCAGGGTTGGCCTTGGCATCGACGCGTACCGAGAACGGTTCGCCGAGTTCATCGGTCAGGGCGCGATAGGCCTGGCTCGGGTCACGGCCGGTACGAGCGGTCATTTCGGCTGCCAACAACGCCGGAATCAGACCGTCCTTGTCGGTGCTCCAGACGCCGCCATCCTTGCGCAGGAACGAAGCGCCAGCACTCTCCTCGCCACCAAAACCCAGCGAGCCATCGAACAGGCCATCGGCAAACCATTTGAAACCAACCGGCACTTCGTACAGACGACGTCCCAGGCGCTTGGCCACGCGATCGATCAGGCCACTGCTGACCACGGTTTTACCCACGGCCGCGTCGGCGCGCCATTGCGGGCGGTTCTGGAACAGGTAGTCGATAGACACCGCCAGATAGTTGTTCGGTGCCAGCAGCCCACCCGACGGGGTGACGATGCCATGACGATCGTGATCCGGGTCGCAGGCGAAGGCCACGTCGTAACGTTCCTTGAGGCCGATCAAACCTTGCATGGCACGGCTGGACGACGGGTCCATGCGGATCTGACCGTCCCAATCGACCGTCATGAAACGGAAAGTCGAATCAACCTGCTTGTTCACCACATCCAGATCAAGACGGTAATGCTCGGCAATCGCCGACCAGTAGCGCACCCCTGCTCCGCCCAATGGGTCTACACCCAGACGCAGCTTGGCGTCACGGATGGCATCGAAGTCGATCACATTGATCAGGTCAGCGACGTAAGTGTTCAGAAAGTCATGACGGTGGGTGGTGCTGGCCTTGAGCGCCTGCTCGTAGCTGAGGCGTTTGACGCCTGCCAGCTTGTTGGCCAGCAGTTCGTTGGCTTTGGCTTCGATCCACTTGGTGATGTGGGTATCGGCCGGGCCGCCGTTGGTAGGGTTGTATTTGTAACCCCCGCTTTGTGGCGGGTTGTGCGACGGCGTAATCACGATGCCATCGGCCAGGCCCGAGGTGCGGCCACGGTTGTAGCAGAGAATTGCATGCGAAACCGCAGGTGTCGGCGTGTATTCGTCACCTTCGGCGATCATCACGGTCACGCCGTTGGCCGCCAACACTTCCAGCGCACTGGCCCCGGCCGGGGTCGACAGCGCATGGGTGTCGATACCGACGAACAACGGGCCATCAATGCCCTGGGCTTCGCGGTACAGGCAGATCGCCTGGCTGATTGCCAGGACATGCCATTCATTGAAACTCAGATCGAAAGAGCTGCCGCGGTGACCCGAAGTACCAAACGCCACACGCTGGGTGGAAATCGAAGCGTCCGGTTGGCCGGTGTAATAAGCCGTTACCAGTCGCGGGATATCGACCAACAATTCTGCCGGTGCCGGTTTGCCCGCAAAAGGACTGATAGTCATGCAAAACCTCTGAAATAGAGTGGTTCAGGAAATACAGCGCAGTTTACTGGCAGTTTGACCGCAGCGCGACGGGATCTATCCGACAGATTTCAACGTTCATTCAAGCGATGCCAGCCGCAGTGCATCACCCAGCATGGTGATCGCTCCGGCCAACCCGGTTTCGCCATGATCCAGCAGGTTCAGGCGCAGATGACGACGGTGCAATCCCTGCAAGCTGAACAGTTCGCCCGGCGCGATCAACACCTGTTGCCTGAGCAGGCGCTGAAACACATCGCGCATGTCCACCGGACGCAGCGCCCGTACCCAGATCGTCGCACCGCCCTGCGGCTCGACGACCTGCAGCGCATCGCCCAAACGTTCGCGCAGCAAGTGGATCATCGGGGTCCGACGCTCCTTGAGGAGCCGGCGCAGCACGCTTAGATGCTGATCAATCCGACCGTTTGCGTACAGCCGGGCAATCGCCTTCTGGCGGATGGGTGACAGTCGGAACGAGCGCATCAGAAAATGCCGCAGCATTTCGCTTTTCCATTGGCGCGACAGTACGAACCCGTAAGGTGCCTCGATGCCGACGGTTTTCTCAAACGTAGAGAAGATCAACAGTCGGTCAGGATCCAGCCGATCACGCAAACGCTCGCCGTCCAAGGCCTCAACAAGATCGCCGTAGCAATCGTTTTCCAGCACCCAGGTGCCATGTTCGGCAAGCATGCTGGCGATGGTGTTGCGGTTTTCCGCAGGAACCTGCGTACCGCGCGGCATGGACAAACCCGAAGACAGCAGAATCAGCCGCACGTTTTCAGTGTTGAGCAGTGCTTCCAGGCGTTGCGGTTCCAGCCCTCCACAGGCCTGCAACGGCAGTTCGATCACCCGCACCTCTGCCGCCTGCAGCAATCGCAATATCACCCAGTCACAGGGCGATTCGACCAGAATGGTGGCGTGTCTGAGCTGCAGAACGGCAACCAGGACCTCCAGTACTCCGCGCAAATCCGCGCCGATGTAGACATCCTCGGCGTGCCAGCACTGTCTCGGCGAAGTGGTGTAGCGAGCCGCGAGAACGGCGCGCAACTCCAGCTCGCCGCAGGGCTGATCGAGCAACGGCGGCTTGCGGGGGTACTGACGCAGCAGTTCGCGTTCCAGCAACAGCAATGGACTGTCCAGCGATTGCACTGAAACCGGATCTTCTGCGCTCAACAAGCGCATCCCCGGGCGTCGCGCATTGACGTAGAGCGCCTCAAGCAGATCGTTGCCAACGGCCTGAGGTGTCAGCCCCGCAATCGCCCGGGCGTAGTACCCGGACTTGGCGACGGAATAGACTAGTCCTTCTTTCTCCAGCAGCGAATACGCGTATTGAATGGTCGAGATCGATACGTTCAGGCGATCTGCCAACTGGCGCAGTGACGGCAGCCTGACGTTGCCTGCTTCAGCCGAATCCGCGATCAGTCGTATCAAGTAGCGATAGACGGCCTGATAAGCGAAACCCGACTCCCGCCCAGCTTTCATGAGCCCAATACCCTTGACACAGATGCGCCGAAGAATTGATCACTCACCTCAACGTTCCGCTGACCGGTCACTCATGCTGGCGTCGATGCCATCAAGTCCTGCAGTTTGCAGTGCGGTATTCGTTGCGTGCAGACCAGCCCCGCGCACCGACAATGACTCCATGGCGTAGAGACGACTGATCAGCCTGACCGGCAATCCACTGACATCCGTCATCCATTGCAGCACTTGCTCCGGGCCGTGCAGCCCCTGCATGGCCCGATGCAAATCGGGCATCGCCACCAACATGCCGGGATGACAGCTGCGCAGGAACCGTTCGAGGCGGGCTCCACGGTTAATAAACGGCGAGAACAACAGGCAGACCCATTGGGTCTCATTCAAGCCGTACGTCGCTTGAATGCAGTTCGCCGCCGACTCGCGCAGCTCATCAAGCGCTGACTGCGGCCCCAATCGTGCCATCATCTGCTCGCATACCGGTTCCGGAACCCGTTGCTGCTGCATGGTCACCAGCATGTGCTGAACATGTTGCGAAAACCCGGCTTCATAGCTGCGGCCATCGACGATCTCGGCCTCCAGCCCGCGCAAATGGGCCTCGATCAACGGGTCGGCGTATTCGCCCTCGCCCTGGTGGAACACCCATTCCTCGGCCTGGAACCCGAGAAACTCGCTGAGCAGCGGCCAGCGCTCTTCCAGGTTGCCCACCGCCATGTCGTGAATGTCGACAAACGTGGTGCGGCGGCAGGACTCGAAACTGCCCTCGGGACGCCAGCACAACCGTTCGGCTTCGGCGTAAAAACCACGGTACAAGTCCCCTCCCAACCCGTCGAGCAAGGCGAACAACTCATCGAATGTCCCGGCATTGGGCGGTAGCGCACCGATGCCTGCCTTTTGCACCGCACGATCGAGGTTGTCGATGAATTGTTTCTGGCGTCGCAACGACTCACTGGCCACCCAGGCATCAACACCATTGCCCCAACGAGCGATCTGCCCGCAAAACTCCGCCCAGGCCAGGCAGGCGTCGTCCCACAACTCGAGCTTCTCGTCCTTGGCCCGTCGATGCCCCATCATCAGCAGGTTGGTGCGATTGGCTTGCGTACTGTCCTTGTCAGGTGGCGCCAGGTGATCGAATGGCAACACGTGACGATGATCCACCATCAGCAACTCGACACGGGGGTCGTCATACAGGAACAGGGCAGCGAAACTGCGGTGCATATTGCTGGACGCCGCCCCCGATTCGCTCCTGCGCAACGTAGCCACACGCAATTGAAAAGTGGCCGGGGCGCGGCCGGCGATACTCAGCTGCGCGGCGCGCAGCAGGGCCAAGGTGTAGCAACTGTCACGGGTACCAGACGGTGTCACCATGACCTTGTAGTCACCCATGCGTTCCATTCCTCCGGCTGCGGCCACCAACCGTTGAATCAGCAATTGCAGCGCTGTCCGTTCGGCTCTGGAAAAGAAACTCAACAGACGCTGCAATACTTGCTGGTAGACATAGTTCATTGCCTGATCATGGATCGTGCTCATCGGTACTTTACCCGGCGTAAAAAATTCATATCGCGCATCAGCAGCGATGCTGGCGCAATAAATTCATCAATAAGTAATAGACGATCAAATACTAACACTTATGGTTTTGTAGTTATTTGAAACACTTGACACAAAGAAGTCGGCGAAGCCACCACCTCAGGTGACGCAAACCCCCGCCGCCATTGAGTTTTTTCGTACATAAAAATATCTGAGGAAACTTCTTACAGCGTCCCACGAATATTGAGTACAAGAAAAGCAGAACAACAATAGGAAATAACCTACAGCCATTAAACAGAAATCGCTATATCGCCCACGAAAGAAAACATTAAACGCGCAACGGGAAACAGAATGCACAGACATGGCTCATTCCTTGAGATGAAAGTAATCATTCAATTATCAGGGCTTATATGACGATTAGAAGATACAGATGGCAGACAAAAACCGGTTCAGATGTACAACCGGCCACGCACCATGCCCGGTATGTCTGATTATTTGCGAGGGGTAAAACGCAAGAGTCCGTGGGTTCACGGACTCTGTTCGGAGGGAGTTACGCGGGTTCGACCTGCAGGGCGACCCGTTCACGGCATGGGCATTCGTCCATGTAGCGATGTGCTTCGACGAAATCGTTGAACGGGAAGACCCGAGTCTTGAGTGGCAGCAGCACGCGGTCGGCCGTCAACTGATTGATATCACGCAGGGCACGTTGCAAGGCGACGTGATCCTGAACAATGCCCAACTCGGGTTTACCGGTGAAATTACCGATGCAGTGCACAAAGAACTGGATGTTCTTCTGGAACGCCGCGCAGGCCGGAAATGGTGTCTGGTTACCACCCTGCAGGCCATACAGGACCAGGCTGCCACGCGGTGCGAGGACATCGCCGAGCAACGACATCTGCGGGCCACCAAGACCGTCGAACACCACATCGACGCCACGGTTATCAGTGATCTTGTTGATTCGCATCAACAGGTCTTCTTCCTCGGTAACAATGACTTTCTCGGCGCCCAGGGACAGCAGGTATTCACGCTCATCAGCAGCTTTCGTCGCGGCAATCACCCGCACACCCAGCGCCTTTCCAAGCTGGACAAAGGAAGGACCGGCGCAATGGCTGGCATCAGTGACCAGGGCAAACTGCCCGGGCTTGACCCGCGCCAGATCGGCATAGGCGAAATAGGCGATCAACAGCGGTGTGTAATGCACGCTGGCTTCGACCGGGCTGAGCACATCCGGATAGCGGGTCAGCGCGGTACGTGGCAGCACGATCTGCTCGCCATACACCGGGTAGTCGTTGGGGCTTTCGGCCGGAAAACTGGCCACCTTGTCGCCCACCGACAGATCGTCGATACCCTCGCCGACGGCGGTCACCACGCCGGCCATTTCATGGCCGAGACCGGACGGCAGGCGTGCCTGGGACGAGGCCAGGTTCTGACGCCAGAGAATGTCGTACCAGCTGATGCCGATCGCCTCGACACGCACCTGCACTTCGCCAGGACCTGGCTGAGCGGCCGCATGCTCTTCGCATTTGAGCACCTCGGCCGGACCAAACTTGTGAAAACGGATCGTGCGGGACATCGCAAACCTCGTCAAAGTAACCTCTAATGCCCTGAACTCTATCTGGGCTTTTGACCCAAGACTATCAGTGGCTATTAATAGTCGACATGCCTGTCATTGATTCCGCAGTATGAACGGCATTGGCAAAATCGATGAAAAAATGCCGCAACCGGCCCGGTAGAGCTGAATTTAGCGGTGCAGAGTACCAGCCTTTCCCCGTAATATTCATGCCGGCCATTGTTCTCATATGGTCGCTCTCGTCAAGCTTGATGACTCTGCCAGGACTCCAGATGAATCGTAATGACCTGCGTCGTGTCGACCTGAACCTGTTGATCGTATTCGAAACATTGATGCACGAACGCAGTGTGACCCGTGCCGCGGAGAAGCTGTTTCTCGGCCAGCCGGCGATCAGTGCGGCGCTCTCGCGCCTGCGCAGCCTGTTCGATGACCCGTTGTTCGTGCGCACCGGACGCAGCATGGAACCGTCCGCCCGCGCGGTGGAAATCTTCGCCCTGCTCTCCCCGGCGCTCGACTCGATTTCAACGGCTGTCAGCCGCGCGGCGGAATTCGACCCTGCCACCAGCACCTCGGTGTTTCGCATCGGCCTGTCCGACGACGTCGAATTCGCCCTGCTGCCGATGCTGCTGAAGCGCCTGCGCGCCGAAGCACCGGGCATCGTCCTCGTCGTGCGCCGAGTCAACTACATATTGATGCCGGGCCTGCTGGCCTCCGGCGAAATCTCCATCGGCGTCAGCTACACCACCGACCTGCCGGCCAACGCCAAGCGCAAGGTGCTGCGGCGCAGCCAGCCGAAACTGCTACGCGCCGACACCGTGCCGGGGCCGCTGAGCCTGGATGACTATTGCGCACGTCCGCATGCGCTCGTGTCGTTCGCCGGCGACCTCAGTGGCTTCATCGATGAAGAGCTGGAGAAACTCGGGCGCAAGCGCCACGTGGTACTGGCCGTGCCGCAGTTCAATGGTTTGAGCACGTTGCTCGCGGGCACTGACATTGTTGCGACCGTGCCGGACTACACCGCTGATGCGCTAACCGCTGCCGGCGGCGTGCGCGCGGAAGATCCGCCGCTGCCGACGCGTACGTTTGAGCTGCATATGGCTTGGCGCGGGTCGCAGGACAACGATCCGGGGGAGCGTTGGTTGCGGTCGCGGATTCAGATGTTTTTTGGCGATCCTGAGAGTCTTTAGGCGTCGTCGGGCAGGCTATTTATCTGATCATTTTTGCCTTTCGACAAACCATGGAGCTCCATTCACTACCGTTGGATGGCTACATTGGGGGCACATCTGAGGGCATACTTTGGATGGTTTGAAAAGGATGCCCCCAGCCTGAGGTCCAACAGTTCCCTTCTAGAAATGTCACCCTTTGTTGTTCCCACACACCGCGGTCATTTGCCCTCCGGCTCTACCGCATTCTGTAGAGCCACCTTCCTCAGCAACTGATCTACGTGCTCCCTCTCCGCTCGAAGCGCCGAACGTAGCTCCTTGTTCTCTGTCTCATGAATCCGCGCCCAACGCAGGCTCGCACGGCAATTGACGACCACCGTCCACACCTTCTGCAGTTTCAAGTAGTGGGCCAACAGCAGCACAGCAATCGCCACCATCATCACCAGCGCCGCTGTCGAAATCACATCCGTCTTAGTCATGCTCAATCCTTTCGCTAGGTCATTTGTTCCAAAGACAGCCAAAGGATATGTAGTGTTTTTTTACACGTATAGATTGTAGACTTGTACAGGTAAACAAATCACGCACATGGACGGCCCATGAAACGCACTCAGCAGATCAATCAGGTTCGCTGGGACCTGGCACTTCGCTATCGCTTGATCGAGACCGTGGCCTGGTGGGAGGGCCGCCTGACCACGGGCCATCTGATGCAGAGCTTCGGCATCAGTCGCCAGCAAGCATCCAAGGATATCAACACCTACATCACCGAGCATGCGCCTAAGAATCTTACATATGACAAACAACTGAAGGGCTATGTGCCGAGCAAGCACTTCAAGCCGCTGTTCATCGACGACAGTGCCAATGCCTATCTGCAACTGTTGAACCAGACCCACTCGCGGGCACCGCATGTGGAGGGGCTGGCACTCGCCTATGCACACACCAAGGTGCTGGAGGTGCCGAACCGCACAATACGCCCAGAGGTACTGAGGCCACTGCTCAAGGCATGCCGCAATGGCGAGGTGATTGCCATTGAATACGTGTCGTTAGCCAACCCAGTACCGGAGACGCGACTGATCTCGCCGCATACCTTGATCTACACAGGCATGCGCTGGCATGTACGGGCCTACTGCGAGAAGAACCGCAAGTATCGGGATTTCGTGTTGAGCAGATTCCGTGGGGAGCCGGAGTTCGAGCGAACGAGCGAGAACCTGATCGGCGATGACGAGGAATGGAACACCCTCATCGATGTGATAATCGAGCCGGATTCGCGGCTGAAACCTGACCAGAAGGCGATCATCGAAGTCGACTTCGGTATGGACGATGGCGAACTGGTCATCCCGACGCGGTGTGCGCTCGTGGGTTACGTACTGCAGCGCTACCAGATCGATCCGAAAAAGCTTGAGCCCAAGGCCCCGGCACAACAGATCGTGGTGAAGAACCTGGAGGCGTTGACCCCTTGGCTCTATGTATAAGCCCTGTTACAGGAGAGATGGCGTTGAATCGTGGCCAGTGTGCAGACATATGTAAAGTTTGTGACACACCCAAGGTGCTTGGGATGTGCGTGCACTTCAACGCCCATTGATTCACTTGCAAAAGCTTCACTTGCAGTGGCCCAGGGCCCAAGCGCCCATCCATCCGAGCCCCGGATTCGAACGTCCTCCTCTCGAACTGCAAGCCCCTTTCCAACTATGCCAGGTGTTCATCCATGACTTCGCCCCCCGAACCTGCATGGATTGTTTACCTGTGCATGTAAACACTCTAGATACACCCTGAAATCCTACATATCTTGCCCCTATCTGACACGGTTGACCTCATCGACTCAGGTCGCTGCGCCAGACCCAAAAAGTCAAATTACCCGAAAGGAACGCACCATGAAAAATCTCCTGGCAACCATTGGGCTCGTGGTGGTGATCAAGAAGGGCTACGAGTTGCACCGCGAATATTCGGAGTTAAAACGCGCCCTTTCGGCACGCGAAAAGGCTCAGTCATGAACTGCTTGTGTGTAGCCGCTATCGCCTAAAGTCAAAATGGCATTGCGCCACCATCCGAGTTAGCATGTCGCGACTCGCTTAACCTAGAAAAGGACCTTCCATGAGTGTTAGCGCCTATCTTCGCGAAAACCTCCGCTCTATCTCTTCCAAGAATGTTTCCGTTGCTCCGGGGATCGATGAAAAAAAGCTGAACAACGCACTTAAGGCCTTCGCATACAACGGGCTGCCAGGAAACGTCGTGGCATTGTTCGACAACACCCTGTTCGGTACTGGCAAGGACGGTCTGCTGTTCACTGGCGAGCAAGTGATCTACCGCTCCGGATTCGCCGACCCGATCCACTTCCCCTACGAAGATATCCGCAGCGCCAAGTACACCCAGGTGCACACCGGAAGCATGGACAAGCTCGAGCACATCCTGATCTTCGAGCGTAAGGATAATAGCCAACTGGTCATCAAGGACCTGAGTGATTGCGACTACGCAGCACTCGCATCCGTGCTGCAGGGCGTTATCGAAAACTTCACCGAGTTCCAGGACGAAAAACAGCTCATCCCTCTCGAGGAGATGGAAGAAGCAGTCAAAGTGGCTTACCTCAAAGTCATCGTGAACATGGCCTACGACAACGACTCGGTCATCGATGAAAAAGAGTTCGCGGAGATCTTGCTGTTGATGACGCGGCTGGACCTGGAACCCGAGTCGCGCTTCACTGTGCGCGCCTACATGACCGGTTTCAACCAGGCGGCAGCGCTCGATGCACTGCTTGCGGAGCTAGACAGCCATTGCCCACGGGGGCAGATTAGGCCGCTGCACATTTCTCTGACCAAAGACTTGATCAACCTGCACTTCTCCACCGGCGGCGGCTCGCTGGAGACCTTTGGCTTCCTACAAAGAAACCGTGCGCTCTTGCAGGTCGACGATGACGAGATCGACCTCGCCGTCGCGGCCATCCGTAACGACCACAGCATGCTGAAGGACGATGTCACCGATGACCAAATTGTCAGCGCGCTGAAGCTGCTTTCGGCGAAGGCCGCGGCTGTCGGCACCCCACTGGCCGCAGTGTATCTCTCGGGTTCGGTGGTAGGCATGTCTGCGGCCGGGCTGACGTCCGGCCTCGCCACGCTGGGCATGGGCGGCATACTCGGCCTGTCGGGCATGACCACGGGGATCGGTGTCGCCGTGCTGCTCGGTGTGGGCGCCTACGCAGGCGTGCGCAAACTGACGGGCGCGGACGAGCTCACGCGCTCGAAGCGACGCGAGCTGATGCTGGTCGAGGTCATCAAGCAGACCCAGGCGACCATTTCGCTGCTGATGCAGGACCTCAACCACATTACCGATCGGCTGAGCCAGGCCCTGGCCGAGCATGGCGAGCAAGGCCAGATGATCCAGCGCCTTACCTCCATGATGGGGCAGATGACCGGCGCCGGTACCGTGCTGACCAACAAGTGCGAAGCGACCCAGAGCAGCGCGACCAAACTGCGCTGCGCTCGTTTCCTCGACGACGCCAAGCTCAAGACGCTCACCAAGGAGCCTACTAAGGCAGAGCTGTTCGACTTCATCAGGTCGTTCTACGAAGAACGTTCATTCTCCCAGGAGAAGGACGGCCAGCAGTTCGAGACGCTCAAGCTCGCAATCAAACCAGGCGTTTCGCCGAAGGCGCTGGAGAACCTTGCCCGAGCCTTTGAAGCGGTCGGTTATTTCAACGTCAGCGATGTACTTGTCGGCGGCGCCGCCGACATGGCAGACAAGGCTAAGGGCAAGCTGCTCGGTCTGTTCTCATGAGCATTAAGAATGCGTCGACTGAACAGGCCCAGGCGATGCTGGTGCAAAAGCACCAGTTGAACACCGCGCTAAACCACGTAGGACTGGTCAATGGTGCACTGCAAAGCCTGCAGGTCACGCAGGCACAGAGCCGCCAGCATCTCGAACTGTTGATGCTCGAAGCTGAAACACTGGTCGAAGGGAACCAAGTGATTTTCGAGGTGGATGACGACGATGCGCTGCTTGTCGAGAGTAGTTATGCCGTACAAGAAAACATCGTGAGCGTCGGCACGCCGCTGCCAAACCTCGACTTCATCGACATGAAAGGCAAGAGCGACTGGAGTGGCTATCTCGACCAGGTCGCTTCCTATGCCCAGCGACGGCGGATCGAGTTTGGCCACGATCCGTTCCGCGACCTGATGAGCGCAAGCCAACGTATTGCGCTGGAAAGACGCATCCGCGATGAGTTCTCGTACAAGGGCGCCCAGTGCGACAAATACGACTACATGATCGCCGGCACCTGCGGCCTGATCGGCGGCCTGGTGGACGTTCTGTTCGTCGGCCTCCCAGGTCAGGGAGCACTCACCCACTTTACTGACGAGATGACCGATAACGCGGTGCGGAGGTTCGCTGCCTGGAACGGCTGGCAAGGCCCTAACAAAGGCAGTGACCCGGTAACCAGCGCCATTGGTTTCCTGGAAAGGAAGTACAAGGTCAACTACGACCATCGTCACGGCGGCGATGTCGGCGGCCTATTCAAGATGAGCACGCGCAACCACCACATCAAGAGCCTGGCGCATTCGCCGGACCTAGTCGGGTTGTTCTTTTCGATACTGGATCAGTTCACCAGTAGCGCACATTTCGTCGATGGCGGCCGAATCATCAGTGTCGATACCGAAACGTTCGAGCTCAAGGGCTCGAACCTGGTGGCTAAGCTGTTCTGCGGCTGCATGAATTGGCTGGGGCACCTGTTCTCGGATGTGGCCGGCTCCTCTGGCGCAAAAACGCGAGGGTCGGGTATTCCGATTCCTTTTTACTCGCTACTGCAGTTCATCAACCTCGGCGAGTTTGGACAGCATCGGCAAACCTTCGCCACGATCGCCGTCCAGGTGTTCGAAAAGGGCTACGACCTGCGTCACGGCCTGGCAATGGCTATTCCGGTGATGCTTAGCGAAATGTTGACCCGAGTGATGTGGGTCGTGAAGCAGCGCTTCTATCACGAGAAGGAATGGGCTGAGTGCATTCCATCGGCCACTAATCCCGAACTTCAGCGGATGCTGCTAATGGCACACGGCACCCTCTGCGTGGTAGATGGCGCCGATGCGGCGATTCGCTCGGGCGGCGACATGATCCAGTTCATGTTGCGCTCAAACCTCATTGCCTGGGCGCGCTTCGGCACACTGGCACTCAAGGAACTCAACTCCTGGTACCAGGACGGAAGGCTCGACATCAAGGCCGTCGATACCTACCTGGACGCTGAGTACGAGCGGCTAGTGGCGAGTGCGTGACAGATTCAAAGATTTAAAGCTTGGCAGATATGAAGGAGAGACCGCCGGACTACCGCCCGTACGGCCGCCTTATCGCAGGCCACCCAATGCGCCGCTAGCAGACGGAAGCAAAGCCATACAGCCACAACTCAGAACTCTGATAGTTATCAAATTCGCGCCCGCGGCCCTGCCCTCTGGCGCGTAGTGAAATCCGTGCGCAACGAATGCGAACGCAGTTGATCCAGTGAGAGCAGTCATGGAAAAAAAAGTACTTGGTGTTTTGCAGAATTTCCATTCCGAAGGTCTTTACGTTGCCCCAGACATTCCACGCAAGAAGGCCGATAACGCCGCCGCGTCGTATGGCATGCCCTCTTCCGCGAAAGTGTTCGCCATCGTTGATTCGACGGTTTTCGGTTCGGCCAAGAACGGCCTGGCGTTTACCTCACATGGCCTGTTCTGGAAAAACGACTGGACTACCACCTCGGCTAAAACTCATATGCCGTGGGAAGAGTTCAAAGCCACGACTCAGGGTCGGGCCACAAAAGGCTCTGAACTGTTCTTGGGTAATGGCTGCGCGTTCGGCATGGCCGGTTCGAGCATGAAGCCCGAGGCTCTGCTGCAACTGCTGGAGAAGTTAGCGGAGCAGTTGCAGGAACCTGCCGAGCCGGTGGGGCATGCAGTCGAGGCGCCCATTGGGCAGCCTGCTGCCGGCCAGGCGCCAGTTGTACGCGAAGAGCCTATCAGCGCCCCGCCTGCAGCTGTTATTCCTCCTCGGCCACCGCAACCTGAGCCTGAGCCTATCCGCAAGCCCGCGTTCGAAGGCAGCTATCAGCAAGATCAGCTGCAGATCCTCAATGCAGTGGCCAAGCGACACAGGTTGTCCCACCAGATCCAGGTGGCACCCTCGATCAAGGTGTACAAGGTCGAGAAGGTCATCGAGATATCGGCTGGGCAGATCAAGCCATACGACATCCTGATGATCGTCGATAACACCTTCCTGCAGACTGCCAAGGACTTCTTGGTGGTGACCGCTCAGGCAGTGTGGGCCAAGGGGACACTTCGCAAACTCGAGCAATTCCCGATCAGCGAGATTCGCAGCATTCGCTGCGAGGCGAAGAATCTCTACATCAACGACTACGATTTCCAGTACTTCGATCAGCTTTCAGAGAACGAAGTGCTGGTGATGACCAACATGCTCAAAGAGCTGGTTGTGGCGTTGGGCAACCTGCAGCAGCGCTCGGTTGGCGGGGGCGAACCACAGCTACCTCACCTGCTAGACAACGTTCTGTCTGCGATATACGACGATGTCATCAACGATGCCGTCAGCCGTATGCGCCTGGACAATCCACAAGGTCGAGAGCTCATTACGGCACTGACTGACTGCTGCTTCGCCACATTCTTGCTGGTGAGCGCTCGCCTACAAGAGCATCAGAGCTCAGACCGTGCAGAGATGCTGGGGCAATACCTGCTGGCACAAACCCTGGCGACTGTGTTCGCGCTCCGAAGCAGTGACGAGTTGTGGAGCAGCCTGGAACTACAAGTAGCGTACATGATGATTCAGGGACGGTTGATTTACCGCGTGTTCGGGCAGACCGAGCGGGCCGGTATCGATATGTATCCTGGGCAAGAGTGCTATGTGCAAGCGCTTAGAAGTGTGATGGAGGCAGGTAGTCTTGATGACGGCCTGGATGCGCTACGCGACGTGCTGGGGGAGATTACGCGGGCGAATCAAAAAGCAATTGAGGCTGCGTTTGAATGTGCCGATCAAGTTCAAGAGATGTTTATTGAAGGGTTGTAAGTAGCGGTCTTCCAGGGTTGAAGCGGGCAGACGGGGGGGGCAAGCCCGCCGTCTGCTAGGTGCGAATACAGAGATGCTGCCAACTGAGCCATGTTTATCGCAGTGCCAAGCTACACAGGCAGGTAGAAAATCGCACCGGCCGCTTTGCGTTAGGCGGGCCGGACAAGAACTGGGCTGCACATAACCTGCTTTGATTCCAGATCACCGAGGGAGAACGTCTGGGCGTTCCAGTACCCTACCCTACCCAGTTTGGACGTACACCGAAAGCCATCCAGAGCCATCCAGAGCCATTCTGGATTTCGTCAGGAATCGCCATTCGTGATCGCTCATGTAAGGCTTCTGAGTGGGGGCAAAATTGGGGGCATATTAGGATTTTTTTAAACTGAAACTACCGAGCTAGAGCCAAGTCAAAATGTTTTTTGGCGACCCTGAGAGTCTTTAGGCGTTGTCTGGCAGGCTGTTCGGCTGATCATTTCTGCCTTTCCACAAACCATGGAGCTCCATTCACTTCCAGTGGATTGCTACGTTGGGGGCACATCTGAGGGCATGCTTTGGATGGTTTGAAAAGGATGCCCCCAGCCTGAGGCCAAGCAGGCTATTGATGAGGATGGGTGGACTGAGGGAGATATGAACCCTCGACCCTACCCCGTAAAAACAACCGAAACGCATCTAGTCGTCGAGAGCTACTCCGCTTCGCTACATTTACCCGGCGAACCGTCGCATTCATTAGAATCAAGCATTTTACTTTCCTTATATTTATCTATGAATTTCTTACTTTCCACCCCCCAGTCATTTTTATGCAGGAACCAATCATCCGAGAGCGCACTATGAGTGAGATTCCGCATAGCCCTATCGAAATCAGAGAACAGATCATCGACGACATCCAATGGAAGTTCAACTCTAACCAGATGAGAGCTGGTCATAGTTTGCGGTGCCACATGGAGCTCTGGCGCAGTGCACCCAACGCCCAGTGATCCAAGTGATGAGCAAGCACTTAGCAGTGGTAAGGCCAGCAATGAACCAGTTTGTATTTCAGCGACCTTTGCATCTAACGCCCCTTAAAAGGGCGCGCAGCTTAAAGCGCAATGGCGCATCACACTAGCTTGCCTTTTAAAGAAGGTGTGTCCAATCATGGCTGAAATCCGGCAGCGCCCATGCGTTGCAAGCTGCCAGGAGCATCCGTGGTCTCGTATCTTCCCTGAGAGGCGTACGAAAGATCTCGAAACGTTCCAGACAGCCTTTGAAGCGAAGTCTCAATTATGGCCAACTGGCACCACTGCCCTTCTCTCTCCTCTCGCTTCAGCAATGAACTCCGCTTCCCAGCTTCATTGCATGCTCGGTTCTTGGCGATCTTAAATTTTATTTAAAATCAAAATACTCAATCATCATTTTCATTGGCGTCATCATATCCACTTTCAAGAATCCCAGCACCTCAAGAAACCATGAAAGATTATCTCCCATTACAGAAACTTCATCTTCATCATTTGACAGCAGGCAGATAGCTAGCCGCGCCAGTAATACGTCCTTATCTTGAAAGTCACGTATTGCGCCTTTCTCATCGATTTTCGCCCACCAAACCGAAGCCTCGGCCTTACAGACTTCAATTGGGATCTTGCCATTTACATAGTCTTTTGCAAGACGCAAAGGATCATCCTCACAATCAGAGAATTTTATACCCAATGCATCCACAACCTTGACCAAAAATCCGATCTGTTGCTTAAGCGCTTCGCGATTGTCAGATGGCCGAATAATCGCGCCAACGTTATATTTCTTAAAATCAATTTGATTCATACGACGTTAACCTTGAAATGTTGTAAAAGGTCGGCACACGAGGAGCAAGGAGCCTTGTTTGTGCCATGACCATTTCCGGAGCCACCAATATTAACGGTCCGAATGGTTCCTCCAGCAGGATCAATGCCTGCATTCATAGCTTTATCCAAGCAAACCACCTCTGCGCATCCGCCGTGCCATTGGGCGCGTTTATCTGCTGGCGTACCCATCAGCCCCGCCGTTACCTGGGAATATGCGGCACTTCTTCACCGCTTACACCCGTAATAACGTGGTCTCCTTGGCGAAACTCAGATGCCGCCCCAGATGTTTTCCCTCCTGCTACCGCTGCGTCTGCTGCACCTTCGGCAGTGTTGGTTTTTTTGGAGCCAGATGTAGTGCCTTTTCGAGACAGTCCCAAAGCATCGGTCCAACCTGTGGGATTCGGTGCGCACTGATAAAGGTTCAACCCGGCATCGTAACTGAGCGGATCCTTACTGATGAACCGCCCTACCGTGGGGTCATAGTACCGATGTCGGTTGTAATGCAGTCCCGTCTCATGATCATGATATTGGCCCTGGAAGCGTATAGGGTTCATCACCCCATTCTGCCGCGCCCATCCTGAGTGCTGTTCCGTCGCCTGCCCCATGCCTTGTATTGCGCAGCCCAAGCCACGCTGCCTTGATAGTCAGTCAGTTCTTGGGGCGTACCTAAGTGATCGCACTGATACCAAGCCAACGCATCAAACGGTAACGCGCTAGCCTTGTGATTCCACAGCGGATCTTCATCAAGGCTGTATTCACCACTGTAGTCCGGCTGGCCCATGAGGTTGATCGGTGCGTGGCGCACAGCTTGAGCGACCGGGACGAAGGTGCCTGGTTCGAATATGTAGTGAACCGTGCGACCCGGCTCACCATCGGCCTGCGCTGAGCTACTTTCCCAGGCGAGGTTGTCGCCGTCCCACCCATACAAGGTGAAACCGCAACCCAGTTCTCGCTGTTTGCGAGCATGAGCCCTGCCCCCTCCCGCCAGATCCGATGAGGAGTTACACTGAAAGCCATCGACGACCACCCTGCTCCGCCTCAGAGATCGCCAATCTCGATCATCCGCATATCCCACGCTACGGGGGGGCAAAACTGGTGGCATATTTTAGTTTTTCCGACCTAAAAATACTGCGCTAGAGCCCAGTCAAAATGTTCTTTGGCGATCCCGACAGCCTTTAGGCGACGCCGGATAGACTGTTTATCTGATCATTTCTGCCTTTCCACAAACCATGGAGCTGAATTCACTTCCAGTCGATTACTACATTGGGGGCACATCTGAGGGCATGCTTTGGATGGTTTGAAAAGGATGCCCCCAGCCTAAAGTCCAACAGCCCTTTTTCGGAAAAGTCATACGCTACTGCTCGCAAACCAGCATCGCACCAACTGTTTTGATCATTAGCAATAGAATGTAGGCCCTACTCCACTACGCTGAAAACGCCTTTTTTACGCGCAACTACGCGAAATCCGAGCCCTGAGCCTTTTGTTCAACGCAAAGATTTCAATCTCAAGCGCGTATTTTTTGACGTGGAAACCAGGTCGGCGATCGACTCGGTGCCGTACTGTCCTCGACCTACGAGCACCCATCGACCGAGTCGATGACGTCTTTTCCTGCGTATGCGGCAACGGAGACGCGCCCATCACATGAAAGTCGGAGTACTTTCAGCCAACGACGACAGGCAGGAACCGGCCGAGGCTGTGCAAACACGATTTGGATTGGCGCATCTGCCTGAATCGTGTGGAAAATCACGTTCCTACGTAAAACTCAGCTCTACTGAGTAGCGGATCTTCACCAGATTTCACTTACTGGATCGTTTTCGCATCTCTTGGTTCATTTCCGCCCCCCTGTGGGAACTGGTACCGACGACTGACTGGGCACTCTGTCGCATGGCGAGCTCAGGGTCGGCGAGAGATCGCCATTCGCAGGTGCAGCCCACAGGCTCACCCGTTGGTCTTCGATCCGATTTATCGCAGCCAGAAAACCACCAGTGAGGCTCGTTCCGGGCCAGGTTTGTCCATCGCCGATGGCAATTGCCAATCGTATCGGGTCCCGGATCGTTTTGAGCTTTTCGGATGACATGAACCAGAGCGGACTGTGCGTTTCATTCTGGTTGAAACGGCGACTGACGGCCCGAGCTTGCGGTGCTGCTTATCCAAGATGTGGTTTTAGCATGTCCCACGCATCGGTGGTAAATCGGTAACTTCTGTCCGACTGAAAAGCGATCACACCCACCTCGGCTAGACGCTTGAGTACTTCCCGCACACTGACAATCGTCAGTTCGGAAGAAGACGCTTTTATATAAGCATGCACGCCCTGCACACCGATCAAACGTTCCTCCTGCGTAGCCAGGACTAATGCATTGATCACCTTCAAACGAAAGAGACTGGTACGCAGTCCGTAAACACACAGCATCTCGCGGATATGGCGGTTCGTACTGTAATCAAATTCGAGTGCGAGTTGATTGGTCGTGGCCTGAAACGGACGACACCTGTCAGTGGAGGTAAATCCCTGCTTGTCCAGCATGCGAATATTCTCTTTCCGAAATGTTCAAATGGGGTTGCTACGTCTGCCGTAGCAACCCTTCCCGTATTCGTCAGAAGTCGACGGTGGCCGACAGCTGCAAGGTTCGCGGATAACCCGGGGAGAATGCGCCGTACGAAGCAACGCCCGACCAGTACTCACGATCAAACACGTTCTGAACGGTGGCCCGAAACGTCGTCGGCCGGCCTTCAATTTTGGTGGCATAACGCGCGCCGGCATCGAAGCGGGTCCAGGAGCCCAGTTCCTGCGTATTGGCCTGGTTGACGTACTGGCTGTCGGTGTAGATTGCGCCGCCAGTGAGGGTGAAGCCCTCCAGCCATGGCGTATCCCATTCGGCCCAAACGTTGGCTTGCACATCCGGCACGCCGACCGGTTTGTTGCCACGGTTGGCCTGGGTCGCCGAATCGGTCAGTTTGCCGTCGAGCACGGTCACGCCGCCCATCAGGCGAGTGCCCGGTAGCACTTCGCCGAACATGCTCAACTCGACACCACGGTTGCGCTGCTCGGCCTGCACCGAGAACACGTTGTCGGCACCGACTTCGCCACTGGGTTTCTCGATCTGGAACAACGCCAGCGTGGTCATGAACGTGCCGTGTTCGTATTTGACGCCGACCTCATGCTGCTTCGACTCGTACGGCGCGAAGGTCTCGCCAGCGTTGGCCGCCGTGCCCGGGGCGATGTCACCCTTGCTCAAGCCTTCTACATAATTGTAGTAGAGCGAAACGTCTTCCCAGGGCTTGACCACCACGCCGACCAGCGGGGTAGTGGCGTTGTCCTTATATTTCGAGCTGACCGCACCGGCGGCGTTGTAGTTACGCGATTCGATGTCCTGGCGCCGTACCCCAAGGGTCAACTGGAAGCGGTCATCGAGCATCGACATCGTGTCGGTCAACGCCACGCCGGACAGCTCCGATTCGGACACGCGCAACACTTTTGGCGAATTGATGTACTGCTGCGGCCTGTCGATCGGGTGGTAGATATTCGACAGGATGGCCGTGCCGTTGTTGATGCCGCGTGACAGTTCATCCTGATACCGGGTCGCCATCACCGTAGTGGTGTGAGTGATCGGGCCAGTGGCAAACACACCACGCATACCGACGTCTGCCGTCGAGCGATCAACGTTGAATTTGTAGTAGCCGGGAATGTTGCTGGTATCACCGGCGTCGTTGAGGATTCTCGGCACCTGGTCGGACAGGCGCTTGACGTCGGACTTGCCGCCACCGGCATGGGCGAACACGGTGACGTTGTCGGTCAGGTCATATTCACCACCGAGCAACGCCGACTGCTCTTTGGTGTCCGACCAGCCCCAGTCTTGCGAGTGATTGGTGCGGCCGTTCGGCGCAGACGGCACATCAACGCCCGGCGCAATGGTGAAGGGCCGCGAAGCGCCCTCCCAGCTTTCTTTCTGGCTGATGTAGTCGAGGTTCAGGCGCAGGCGCTCGCCGCGATAATCCAGAGCGATTGCACCGATACCGAGGTCGCGGTGCTGATCATCAATCGCCGTGTCGCCGCCTTGCAAGTTGCCGTTGAAACGTACGCCGAACTGGTTTTCCGAGCCGAAGCGCCGGCTCAGGTCCAGATGCCCACCGACCTGAGAATCCGAGGCATAGGTGCCGGTGAACCGGGTCAGGTCTTCATCCAGCGGCCGCTTGGGCACGATGTTGATCACACCGCCGACACCGCTGTTCGGCGAGATGCCGTACATCAGCGCGCCCGGCCCCTTGAGCACTTCAACGCGCTCGGCGTAGTCGGTGAACACCCGATAATTCGGCGCGACACCGTAGACGCCGTCGAACGCCAGCTCACCAAGGTTGCCTTCGCCAATCGGGAAGCCACGGATGAAAAACGAATCGACGATTCCGCCGGTCTGGCCAGTCGAGCGCACCGAAGGGTCGCGTTCCAAGGCGTCGGCGACAGTCACGGTTTGCAGATCGGCGAGGGTTTTTGCGGTGTAACTGGTGACGCTGAACGGCGTGTCCGTCACGTCTTTGTTGCCCATCATGCCCAGCCGTGCGCCGCGAGCCACCTGACCACCGGCGAGGGCTTCCGGTAACGCAGTCGCGCCGTTGTAACGGGCGTTGACGTTGGTGGTGTCGAGGGTCAGCGCGTCCGGCGCGGCGTTCGCAGTGGGGTCGGCGGCAACGCCTGGTTGCTCGGGGCTGGCGGCCCAAGCGTTGGCGCTTCCTGCGACCAAAACGAAATTCAGCATGGCGGTACGCACGGCGAGTTTTAACACCCGCTCACCGCAAGGACGACTGACAACAGGCATGACGTGAGGATCCTTTTCATCGAGGGAAAATGGTAATCACTCCTATTGCCAGTCGATCTGCGAAAAAGTATCACCCGCAGTAAAGTTTTTTTCCGTCGCCCGATCAGGGTCAGGCGTAGAGGCTCTCCAGCGGAATCGCGACCAGCGGCAGCGCGGGGTCAAACGCGTGCCGGGTGGTCTTGTACGGAAAAATCTCGCCGCGAGCGATGGTGGTGAAAATCCGCGCCACCTCGAACGCCTGCCCGGTCTGCCAATGCCGCACACAGACGCGCGGATCGGAGTAGTCGAGCTGGATGCACGGCACCCGTCTCAAGCCCAACTGCAACGCAGCGGTGAAACGGTGATTGCCGTCCATCACGATGCCGCGCGAACGCTCGACGATGATCGGTTCCAGCCAATGCCCGGCGCGGACAATCGACTCGCGCAGCAGCCTCACGTTGGCCGGATCGACCTGCTCCGACTGCAACACTTCGCACAGTGGCCGCAGCGCAATCTGATAACCGTGATCCATGGTGATCTCCTGATTCGCCGGGGATTCAGCAGGCATCGGCGCGGGCAACCGGCGCATGCTGACTGGCCACATCGAGCAGGCGCTGGGCGTGTTCGATCAGCGGCAAGTCGACCATCTCGCCGTCCACTTGCACCGCGTGACTGCCCGTGGCCACCGCCCGCATCACACGATCGGCCCACGCCAATTGACGCGAGTCCGGCAGGAAGGCGGACTGCACCGTCGCCAGTTGCCCGGGATGAATGCACAGCTTGGCGCCGAAGCCCAGCGAACGGGCGTATTGCGAGTCCTGGGCAACCACCGCCAAGTCGCTGATTGCCGGCGTCACGCCATCGATCGGCGACGGCAGATCCGCCGTGCGCGACGCCAGCACGATGCGGTTGCGGGCAAACAGAAACGCCTCGGGCACCTGGCTGCAGTTGATATCGAGCGAGAAATCCAGCGAGCCAAACGCCAGCCGCGCCACGCCCGCAATTGCAGCGATCGACTCGACCTGCTGCAGGCCTTTGGCGGTCTCGATGATCGCGACGATCGCCAGCGTCGGTTGCCACTCCAGCAAGCGCTCGACCGCCCGCGCCAGCGTCTCGGGACATTCGGCCTTGGGCAGGAAAATCCCGCTGCAACGCTCGGGGTAACGCATGTCGCTGAGCCAGCTCAGGTCCTGGCGAAACAGCGAACTGCTGACGCTGTTGAGGCGAATGTAACGCTCACAAGCAACGCTCGGCGTTTTCTCCTGCCACGCCTGGATGGCGTCACGGGCGGCGGCTTTGCTGTCCGGATGAACGGCATCCTCAAGGTCGAGAATGATCGCGTCCGGCCCTGCTTCGCAGGCTTTGGAAAAACGCTCGGAACGGTTGCCCGGCACGAACAGATAGCTGATCGCGAGTGGCGCTTTGCGGCTGAGTCGATCGGATTGCATGGCGTTGCTCCTTTGACGTGAACCAGTCGTGGTTTGTGAAAATTTTCAGGCCCCTTCAACGGCGTGTTTGGCTGCTGTTACGGGGCTTATCGCAAAAGCCCTTAAGGCCTTATTGCTCAAGGAATTAACGGACTTTTTTATCTCGGGGCGAACGAGTCCTTGAGCGTGTAAATACACGTTCATGGATTCGCCCTGAGCAGGTCGTTATTGAAAAATATTTGAAAACCTTACTTGATAATCGTTCGCGTTCGCAATATTGTTCACGCCACCAAGAGGAACTATTCTCGTTTCAAAGCAAGTCATCGGTATCTGGAAAAGTACCTGTCAGTGATGTCACTTAAACATCAGCTACAGGCTGCTACAGGGCAATGGTCCGCAACTAATGGCCATTCAATACGTCCGCACAAACCTTATGGAATGGGGTTCTCATGCAATTGTTTTGTGAACCATTTATTACGATCAGAGCGACAGATCCAATAGCGGACTTCACTTGGCATCCGCCTCCCAGTTGTTTAAAGCCTCGACGCTGACGAGCAAAAAAAACGACCTGCATCGATAACGATCGGTGATCGAACTATCAATGGCGACGTAACTTTCGACGCCAGGGGTTAACTATGCCTACAACAAATAAATCTGCTGTTGAGCAGCCATATAAAGTTCATCACCCGGCGATGTTAACGCCGCTGATCGACCCAGTTATTTCCACGCTTATCAACAAGTTCCCGAACAAACTGACGGAATTAGTGGAGCAACAGGGCTCGCCGTTAAATCTGGTCTGGCCCCATGCGTTTGAATTAAACACGCAAGCGCTGCTGAACGTGTTGAAGCAATACCAAGTGCCCCACGCCATTTTCTACGGGGCCAAGGCCAACAAGTCGCAAAGCATGCTCGGCGCTGCAGCGAATTCGGGGATCGGCGTCGATGTGTCGAGCATTCACGAGTTGAATGCTGCCCTGCGCGCAGGTGTGTCGGGCACAAAAATCTGCGCCACAGGACCAGCCAAGACAGCCGTTTTCCATCAAGCGTTGATCAGCGCCGGTTCATTGATTTGCGTGGATTCGCTGGAGGAATTCGATCACCTGCATAGCGTGTTCCCAACACAGCCAGGTCCGACAAAAACCAGAGTTTTACTGCGTTACAGACCGCAAAGCAGTCCGAAGAGCCGATTCGGAATGGGCTCTCAAGACCTGCTGCAATGCCTGCAACGGTTGACAGAACAACCTGAGCGTTTTCACTTTGAAGGTTTCCATTTTCACCTCGGCGGCTATGGATTCGAATCCCGCGCGCAGGCCTTTCGCGAGGTCAGCGGTTTTATCGAGGCTGCCAGGGAAATGGGCTTGAATCCGCAGATGATCGACATCGGTGGCGGCTTGCCGATTCGTTATGTCGAACCGCAGGCCTACGCTCAATTCCTGCAGAACGACAATAACGCCAGCCACTATTACAATCAGAAAGTTCCCGCCACTTATTATCCTTACGGCAGTGAACTGACCGCTACACAATGGCTGACGTTATTGCTCGAAACCGAGCATTCGCACGGTTTTTCCATTGCCAATTACTTGAAGACTCAGAATATAACCCTCGCACTCGAGCCGGGCCGAAGCCTGGTCGATCAAGCTGCCATTTCAATATTTCGCGTCACGCGCAGCAAACAATTGGCTGACAATAAAACCGTGATCTTCGTTGAGGGCAGCAGTTTCAGCGCTTGCGAAACCTGGTTTGCCTCGGAATATCTGATGGATCCGATACTTGTCGGTACCAAACAACAGCCGAACATCCCGATTCAAGCTTATATTGCCGGCCATAGTTGCCTGGACGATGACGTCATTACCCACCGTCTGATCAACTTTGCGACGGCACCGCAAACCGGTGACTTATTGATTTATATCAACACCGCCGGTTACCAGATGGATTTGCTGGAAAACGAGTTTCATCGCCATCCCCTTCCCCGGCGGTTGACGGCGACCTGTTGTACGGAAGGTAACTATGCGTTTTCACCTGACTACTAAAGGGAACAATTGCAATGATCTTGAATAAAGTCTCTGACCTTATTGGTAATACACCGATGTTGGGCATCGATGTTCCGGATACCAACGCGCGATTGTTATTGAAGATTGAAAAGAACAATCCCGGCGGCAGTATCAAAGACCGCATGGCGCGCAACATGGTGCTGGCGGCGCTCAAGTCCGGTCGCCTGAAACCCGGCGGTGTCGTTGTCGAATCGTCGTCGGGCAATACCGGGATTGGCCTGGCCATGGCCGCCGTCGAGTTCGGCCTGCATTTCATCGCCGTGGTCGATCACCACGCCGCACAAGACAAGATCGCCGTGATGAAGGCCCTCGGCGCCGACATTCGTTTCGTCAAAGGCACTTATCGCGAAGATGAAGTCGCGGTGGTCGAGCGGCAACAGATGGCCGCCGAGCTGGCCAGCGAAATTCCCGGCGCGGTGTTCATGAACCAGTCCGACAATGCGGCGAATGCCGGCGGTTACAGCGATTTCGTCCGCGAAACCATTGTCCAGGCTGAAGGTGTTGTCGGCGCTTACGTAGGTTGCGTCGGCACCGGCGGTTCGATGACCGGCATCGCACGCGGCTTGAAAGTGCACAACCCGGACACCGTCACCGTCGCGGTGGAACCGGCCGGTTCGATTGTCTTCGGTCACCCCGGCTACCCGTACTACCAATCCGGCACCGGTACGCCGGCCGGCGACACCGTGGGGCTGGTGCTCGACTACAGCTGCATCGATCTGGGTGTGCAAGTCACCGACTCGCAGGCGTTCGAAACCGCGCGCTACATCGCGCGCAACTTCGCCCTGCTGGTAGGCGGCTCGACCGGTGGTGCGATCTTCAAGGCACTGGAGCTGATCCACAAAGGCGTGCTGACCGGCAACGTCGTGGTGCCGATTGCCGACGGCGGCGAGAAATACCTGCACACGGTGTTCGACGACCAATGGCTGCAGGAGCGCGATCTGATCGATCCGAGCATCGCCCCGCAACTGGACGCCTGGCTGGGCAAGACCCACTGGCTGGACTCTGTTTCCGCGCCGCTGCAACTGAGCGTCGCATGACCCACTCTTCACACAGGAACGCCTCTCGATGAATCTATTGAAAGTCGCCATCTGTGGTGGCGGCAGGACCGGCCATCTCAACGCCATCCTGTTCAAGCAGCTGCCGAATGTTCAGGTTTCGATGCACACCCATAATCAGGAGGTTATCGAACACCACGTCCGTCATACGCCGATGCAGGCCTTGTTGCCGGATGGCTCGACGCTGAGCGCCCGACTGGATCGGGTGACCAGCGACACGAAAGCCGCGGTGGAAGATGCCGACATCGTCATCATCACCGTGCCGGCCCACGCCCGTCCGCAAACGTTGAAAGACATTGCGCCGCATCTGACCACCAGCAAACCGGTGTTCATCGGCGCCATCCCCGGTTTTTGCGGTTTCGACTGGCTGGCCGAAGCGACCCTGCCCGACCGGCCGAATGTGGTGATCTGGGGCATGAAGGATGTTCCGCACACGGCGTTCGAATTGACCCCGGGACGTTCGATCAAAATGGGCGGCGGCAAAAGCCAGTTGTACGTGGCAACCCACGCCCGGGAGCCACAAACCGCGCGCCGCCAATTGGAAAAAATACTCACGCGGCTGTACGGCCCGTGCGTGACGATGCTTGACCACTTTCTGGAAATCACCCTGACGCCGGGCAACCCGATCATGCACAGCTCGGTGATCTACGGCCTGATCGGCCCCTACGGCCAGTGGCATCGCAAGATTTTCCCGCAGCGCATGTGCTGGTGGACCGAATGCCCGGAACTCGGCGCCTATTTCCTTGAACGCATGGATCAGGAAAGCCAGGAACTGTGTGCGGTAATCAGCCAGCGTCTGGGCATCGACCTGTCCTCGGTGAAATCGCTGAAACAGGAAATCGTTGAGGCATACGGCGAGCAGATCCGCGACCCGAGCAGCATGCTCTCGATCCTGCGCACCAATCAGGCTTACAACGACATCCTCGCACCGATGGTACCGGCCGCGGACAACCGCGCCGGTTACGTGATCGAGCGCGAGAGTCGCGCCTTCAACGAAGACGTCGCCTACGGCCTGGTGCTGCTGGTGGAAATGGCCAAACGCTTCGACCTCAAGGTGCCTTATATCGAAGAAGTCTTGCAGTGGAGCGTGGCCTACATGGAAGGCCTGCGCGACTCGGCACTCGACTATTTCCCGCGCCAATGGCCGCACACGACAAGCGCCGCCGCTTGATCTTCTTTCTCAATTTTCGACGAGCAGACCGCTGATATGGATGACTTCAAGACACTGATCGCCTACTCCCGCAAAAATGCCATGCGCCGTCTGGTGCGTTGCCTGTTTGCGGAAAACATCCTCGACCGAGCGGCCCTGAGCTTTTCCGTCGAGGGCAACCAGGCCACGTATCCGCTCAAGGGCGGCCGCGCCCACCTGGCTTTTTCCGACATTGCCAAAGGCCCGGCCGATACCGTGGTCAACGACGGTGACGTGGTGTTGGTCACCGATGAAGGCGTGCGCCAGGTCATCACCAGCCACCAGGACATGCTTGATGTGCTGCGCGACAGCTTCGACTTCGCGCCGACCGACGAAGGTGTAGCCGGGCTCAAGTCCGACATGGAAAACAGCCTGACCAACGACGCCCACGCCCGTCAGCATCGCCAGCACTGGAACGCCCGATTGGCACAAGCCGCCAAGGACCAGGGGCTGAACAGCTTCACTGATTACTTGCGCCAGCACGCCAAAACCAAGGACGCCGCGATCCTGCTAGACCAGTGGGGTTCGCTGGAGGGCCACCCGTATTACCCGACCTGGAAAGCCCGCCCGGGCCTGACCGATGAAGAGGTCGAGCAGCTGTCGCCCGAGTTCAACGCACAGGTGCCGCTGCGCATCGCCGCACTGCGCGCCGACAACGCGAAAAGCGAAAGCATGCCGCACGTGATCGATTACCGCGCCTGGTTCGCCGAGCATTTCCCGACGCAATGGGCGCAATGGAAAGCCTCGCTCAACAGCAAGGGGCTCGACGAAAACCAATGGCTGCCCTTGCCGATCCACAGCTGGCATTTGCAGGCCTACGTGCTGGAAACCTTCGCACAAGAAATCGCCGACGGCATTCTGATCACCGACGGTCCGGACCTGCCAACCCTGCCGACCATGTCCTATCGCACGATGATGCCGGTGCTGGACGAATCCGCGCCGCTGATCAAACTGCCTATCGCGGTGTGGATGACCAGCGAACTGCGCAGCCTGCAAGCCAAGTCGATTCACATGGGCCCGCGCATCAGCACGGTGATCAGCAAGATTCTCGCGACGGAAAACGGCTTCGATCAGCGCCTGGAAATCTTCCCGGAAGAAATCGGTGTGCGTTACAAAAACGCGGTGACGCAGGACGATCACCCGGGCCGTCATCTGTCCGTGGTTTATCGCGCCAGCGCACCTGCATTCGAACGCAACGATGAGTGCCTGCCGATAACCGTGGCTTCACTGTTCACCCGTTTGCCCGCCACCGGTCGTCCGCTGTTCACTGATCTGATTGAACGCGACGGCGTGCGCGCCGATGCTGCCCAGGTCGAGAACTGGTTCCGCGAGTACGCGAAAGTGGTGACTCACCCGGTGGTGGCGATCTACTTGATGTACGGCATCGGCCTTGAGGCGCACCAGCAAAACACCATGGTGCTGTTCTCCCCGGACGGCAAAGCACGTAGTCTGCTGATCCGCGATTTCGGCGATGGCCGCACTTACGCGCCGTTGCTCGAGGGCCGTGGTTACAGCCTGCAACCGCACGTGCAGCCGGGTATTCTGCCGACAGTGTTCTCCGGTGATATCGAGCCAGTACGCATGTTTGTGCTCGACGCGGCGTTCCTCACGCACCTGCATGAAATCGCCCTGTGGCTGACCAAGGAATACGCTTTCAACAACACACAGCTATGGCAAATCTTGCGCGAAGAAACCGACCTTGCCTTCGAAGCGGTGCGTGACCGGGTCGCGGCAGATGTGTGGGAAACCGAGCACAAGGCGTTCGTCGAAGAGCCTTGGCCAACCCGTTCGTTGTTGCGCATGCACTTGATGCAGTACAGCAACTATCGTTTGCAACACACCCTGACCAACCCGCTCGCTAGCGTTTAACCGAGGCTGACTCATGTCCCAAGCAGGTGCCATCCAGGGTTCGAGAGTAAGAATCCTGATTTATCTTCTATTTGCGATCCAGCTGGTATCGATGGGCGCGATGGAAATGAGCGGGCCGTTCTGGCCTGTCCACCTGCGTGGGCTGACGACGTCAGAGTCGCTTTTCAGCTTCGCCAGCATCGCCGTGTACGTCGGGCCGATGCTTGGCATTATTCTCACCAGTGCATTCTGGGGCCGGATCGGTGATCGCTACGGCCACAAGTTGATGATGATCCGCGCCCTCGCCGGTTTGTCGTTGACCCAGCTTGGGCTGGCGCTCTTCAGTGATATCTGGGTCATTCTGATCCTGCGCTTTCTGCAGGGCGCGTTTGCCGGCTATATCGCGCCGGCACAGGCCTACGGTGTCAGCATTGAAGCGCCGTCGCGGCGCGCACGGTTGTTCGCCATTCTGCAGATTTCGACCAATGTCGGCTCGCTGCTGGGTGCGGTGGTCGGCGGCTTGATCCTCGATTACGCGACGTTCTTCTGGATCAACATCATCGCTTCGGCGCTGTGTGCGGTGTGTACCGTGATCGCCGCCGTGACCTTGCCGGACGTGCCGCCGGTGAAGAAAGCCGTGATCGTCGACAAAACTGCGCCGGCTCGTTCCGGCAGCCTCTGGCAAGGCTCGCCATTGCTGTCGCTACTCGGTGTGATGGGCATTCTGTTGCTGGCGCGGATGCTGCCGCAGACCTCGTTTTCGCTGTATGTCAGCTCGGTGTTCGAGGTCAGTAATTCGGTGGTCGGTCTGTGCTACGGCTTGCTGGCGCTGGGCTTCATTCTGTCGGCCACGGCGTGGTCGCGTTATTTCGAACACCGTGGTCAGCAGGACACCTTGCAGCGCATGGCTTACGTGATCATCGGCTGCATCGTCCTCACTGCGGTGGCAGGCGTCACCCACAACCCGGTGGTGTTCGTCATTGCCTACTTCATTTGGGGCGTGCTGCTGGGTGCAACCACACCGGTGCTGATGGCGCTGATCTCGAAGACCGCCGACAGCTCGCGACAGGGTCATGTACTGGGCATCGCTCAGGGCACTGCGCAATTCGCTTCGATTGCGGGGATTTCTGCCGGTGGTCTGCTCAGTCAGGCCTACGGTTTGCAGTACACCTATCTGTTTGTTTGCCTCGCTTACGTCGTCGCACTGATCCCGATCGTCGCGTTGCGCTACTGGCCGGCGGCGATGCAGCCAAGCCCTGCCCCGGACGGGGAATGAAAGGAGTCTGCTTTTGAACATTGAACAACTGCGCGCCGACACGCCTGCCGTCGCGCAACTGATCCACTTCAACAATGCCGGCGCGGCGCTGATGCCCGCGCCGGTGATCGAAACGATGACCCGTCATATTCAGCTTGAAGCGAGTCTGGGCGGCTACGAAGCCGCCGGGCAGCAGTCGGCCGAAGTGGACAACGTTTACGCCGCCATCGGCCGTTTGCTCAACGCTCGACCCGATGAAATCGCGATCATCGAAAACGCGACCCGTGCCTGGGACATGGCGTTCTATTCATTACCGCTGCAACCCGGCGATGTAGTGCTGACATCGACCACCGAATACGCCGGCAACTACATTCCTTATCTGCAAATGAAGCAGCGGCGTGGTATCGAGATTCGTGTCATCCCCAATGATGAACATGGCCAGGTTTCCCTGTCGGCACTAACGGCCATGCTCGACGATGATCGGGTCGCGCTGATCTCGCTGCCGGTGATCGCCACCAATGGCGGCCCGGTGCAACCCATCGAGCAGATCGGCGCCCTCGCCCGTTCGGCTGGCGTGCTGTTTCTGCTCGATGCTTGTCAGGGTGTCGGGCAGATGCCGATCGACGTGCAGAAAATCGGCTGCCACATGCTCGCGGCAACCAGTCGCAAATACCTGCGCGGGCCGCGCGGAATGGGCTTCTTGTATGTCAAGAAGTCCCTGTGTCAGAACCTGGAACCGGTGTTTCTCGACTTACATGCCGCCTCATTGCAGGACGCCGAGACGTTCGAAATCCGCGCCGATGCCCGACGTTTCGAGAATTGGGAATGCAACGTCGCCGCCAAACTGGGCCTCGGTGCGGCGGTGGAGTACGCGCTGGCGCAAGGCATCGAACCGATGTGGCTGCGGATTCAGCAATTGGCTGAATACCTGCGTCGGCAACTGACAGATATCCACGGGATCACGCCGCGAGACCTCGGGGTGCAGAAGTCCGGCATCGTCACGTTTACTCATCGCGACAGCAGCGCCGCACACGTTCAGCAGTGGCTGGCCGGCCAGGAAAAGCGCATCAACGTCAGCACCTCGACCGTGCGCTCGACTTTGCTCGACATGCAGCGCAGGGACTTGCTGGAGGTCAGCCGTGCGTCGGTGCATGCGTACAACACCGAGGCGGAAATCGACTCGATGATTGCTGCGTTGAGCCGTCTGCCGCGAGTCTGAAGCGGAAAACAATCGGCGCTTGCGTCGCAGCGGCTTTGTAAACTAGCATTGGGAATACTTCTCAATTGCATGAAAATCTGCAGCCATGAGCGAAACCCTTTCCGCGAATAATGCCAATCACCTGCGCGCGATCGAAGCCCTGTACAGCGGCCATCACGGCTGGCTGTACGCGACGCTGAGAAAAAAACTGGGAAACGCCATGGATGCGGCGGATCTGGCGCAGGACACCTTCACGCGCATCCTCGCCTCGCAAGTCACCGTCATTGAGCAGCCGCGCGCGTATCTGAGCTGCGTAGCCAAAGGCATTCTGGTCAACTGGTATCAACGCAAGGCGCTGGAACGTGCCTACCTGGACGCCCTCGCCCATGTGCCGGCGCTGGAAGTGCCTTCGCCGGAATTGCGTTTCATGGTGCTGGAAACCCTGCACGAAATCGACGCGATGCTCGATGCCCTGCCGCCGCTGGTCAAACGCGCCTTTCTGTTGTCGCAGATCAGCGGGCTGAAATACGACGACATTGCCGAGCAGCTGGGCGTGTCGCTGATCACCGTCAAACGCTACATGAAGCAAGCCTTCGTGCAGTGCCTGTTGCTGGTGGAGTGAATGCTCAGCCGCCGCCATGAGCCGCACCTCGATCACCAGGCCCTGGAAGAAGCCGCCGACTGGTTGATCCGCATGAGTGAAGGCGAACTCAGCGACAGCGAGCGCGGCGAATGGGAATACTGGAAAGCCAGCACCCCCGAGCGCGGTCGCGCCTGGGCGCGGGCGCAGTTGTTGCAGAGCAAACTCGGCGGCCTGCCACCGTCCTTGGCGATGTCCGCTCTCGACCGCCCGAGCAGCCCGGAGCGCCGTGCGGCGTTGGGCAAACTGGCGATGATTCTGGCCATCCTGCCGGCCGGCTGGGGCAGCTGGAAGCTGGCCGAAACCCAACAATGGTCAGCCGACTATCGCACTGCGATTGGCCAGCAACGCGAGCTGACCCTGGCCGACGGTTCGAAAATCACCCTGAACACCGACACCGCCATCGACGTGCTGTTCGACGCCAATCAACGCCTCATCCACCTGCGCGAAGGCGAAATACTGGTGCAGACCGCGACGGACATTTCACCGCTGGCGCGGCCCTTTCTGGTCAGCACCCGTCAAGGTCGCATGCAGGCACTGGGCACGCGTTTCACCGTGCGCGAACTGCAACCGCGCACGCACCTCGCCGTGCTGGAAGGCGCGGTCAAAGTCGAGCTCGCGGACAATCGCCAGACCACGCCGCTGATCGTCAACGCCGGTCAACGCACCGACTTCTCGTCCCACACCTTTGGCCAGCTCAGCGTTGCCGATCGCTATGTCGGCGCCTGGAGTCAAGGCATGCTGATGGCCGACAAGATGCGCCTGGCCGATTTCGTCAACGAGCTGACGCGCTATCGCCGCGGTTTCGTGCGCCTCGATCCGGCAATTGCCGATCTGCGCATTTCCGGCGCCTACCCGATCAGCGACAGTCAACGCACCTTGAACATGCTGGCGCAAACCTACCCGATCCTCGTCAGCGGCCATTTGAATGGCTACTGGATCATGCTCTCCCCGGCCTGAGTGAAAAAATAACTGCCGCTGCGGTGATACTTTTTTCGATCTCGACTGGCTATTGGAGAGAAGCACCTTTTCGTCCTGTTTATAGGCTCATTCATCCATGCTTGCCGCACGCCACCTGCGCCCGGATCGTCACTTCAAACCAGTTGTTCGCAGTGCGTTGCTAAGCCTTGTCATGATCGGTGTGGTTTGCCCGTTTGCCTTGGCTGGCGAGCCTGTGCAGCTGGACTCTGTTGCTGTGCGTGCCTACAACATTCCTGCCGGGCCGCTGGGTGCGACCCTGTCGAGTTTTGCCGTGGAAGCCGGTATCGCGCTGTCATTCGAGCCCGCGCAGGCCGAGGGCCTGAACAGCCCTGCGCTGAACGGCAAATACTCGACTCGAGAAGCGGTCAATCGCTTGCTGGCCGGCAGTGGCCTGGACATGGTGTTGCGCAGCGACGGCAGCTACACATTGGTGCAGCGCCGGGTGACGCTGGATGAAACATCGATCATCGGCACCGAAAAGCGTGCCGACTCCCTGCCAGAAGTGTATGCAGGTGGACAAGTGGCCAACGGCGGGCGCCTGGGCATTCTTGGCAATACGGATGTCATGGACGCCCCCTTCAGCGTCAGCACCTACACCTCGGCGCTGATCAAGGATCAACAGGCCGTCACCGTGGGTGATGTGCTGGAACGTGATTCTTCGGTGCGCTCCACTGGCCAGACCGGCGGGATTGTCGACTCGTTCTTCATCCGAGGCTTTCCCGTCGGCGAAGGCAACCTCGGTGAACTGGCTTTCGATGGCGTGTACGGCGTGGCACCCAATTACCGGGTGTTCACCGAATATGCCGAGCGCATCGAACTGGTCAAAGGCCCCGGCGCCCTGCTCTACGGCATGTCACCCAACAACGCGGTGGGCGGCGTGATCAACGTGGTGCCGAAACGCTCCCTCGATGAAGACCTGACCCGTTTCACCGCCAGTTACGCCATGGATTCTCAGGCCGGTGGCCATCTCGATGTCAGTCGCCGCTTCGGTGAAGAGCGCCGTTTTGGCGTGCGCTTCAACGGCAGGACGCAACTGGGCAACACGGCGATCGACGATCAATCGCGCCACGTCGACATCGGCGCGATCTCCCTCGACTATCAGGGCGAACGCCTGCGCACGACCTTCGACTGGCTCAACCAGAAAGAACGCTTCGACGCGGCTTCGCGGCCGTTCCTGATTGCGCCGGGCGTGGACATTCCTTCCGCCGCCAACGGCCGCAGCAACGTCAGTCAGGATTGGGGCTGGTCGAAAACCCGTGACAAATCGGCGCTGCTCAGCGGCGAATATGACCTCAGCGACGCATTGACGGTGTTCGCCCATGCCGGCGGCGGCAAATCGGATGTGGCGCGGATGTCCGACCAGACGCCGACCATTATCAATGCCGCTGGCGACACCTCGTCGATCCCCGGCTATTACAAGTTCGAAGTAGAGCGTTACACCGTTGATACCGGTGCGCGGCTGCGCTTCGATACCGGGCCGATCAGTCACCGCACCACCGTGCAAATCAGTCGCTATCGCGATGTGTTGTCGCGCGGGATCATTTCCGATGCACCGATCCTGTCGAACATTTACCACCCGGTGGATCGCCCGCAACCTTACATCCCCAAGCCGGATACGCCGAAGGTCTCGGAGAGCGAACTGAATGGCGTGGCGCTTGCCGACACGCTGTCGATTCTCGATGACCGCGCGCAGGTAACCCTGGGTTTGCGCAAACAGAACATCAAATCCGACAACTACAACGCCGCCGGCGTGGTGACCACGTCCTATGACGACGGCCGGACGACCCCGTTGTTCGGCGCTGTGATCAAGCCTTGGGATCACGTTTCGTTCTACTACAACTACCTCGAAGGGCTGAGCAAGGGCGACATCGCGCCTTCCACCGCGTCCAACGCTGGCGAGATCTTTGCCCCTTATGCTTCCCGCCAGCACGAACTCGGGGTCAAAGCCGACTACGGCACGTTCACCTCCACCATCAGCCTGTTTCAGATCACCAAGCCCAGTGGCGAACTGGCCTCCGGGGTGTTCTCGGTGCAGGGCGAACAACGCAATCGCGGGCTGGAGCTGAACGTGTTCGGCGAAGTCACACCGGGCACTCGCCTGCTCGGCGGCGTGACCCTGCTCAATGCCGAACTGACGAAAACCGGCGTGGCCGCCAACCGAGGCAACAAACCGGTCGGCGTGCCCGAGGTTCAAGCCAACTTCTGGGCCGAATGGGACACCTCATGGGTCGAGGGTCTGACGCTGACCGCAGGCGCGATCCACACCGGCAGCCAGTACGTGAACCAGGCCAACACACAAAAACTCGATGACTGGACCCGCTTCGATGTCGGCGCCCGCTACAGCACGCGCATCGATGATCGACCGACCACGTTTCGCGCCACCGTGCAGAACGTGTTCGACCACGAGTATTGGTCGGGCGTCGCTTCCTACGGCGCGTTCTCCCAAGGCTCACCGCGCACCTTATTACTGTCGGCGACTGTCGATTTCTGAAACGTTCAGCCGGACAGCGGTGTGAGCCGTTGGCCGAACTGACCTTTGCAAAGGCTTTGACCATGGTGATTTTCGATCGACGCAGCCTCGCGTTGGCTGCGCTGTTACTGGCAGGACTGCTGAGCCTGTCTGCGCTGGCGCCGCGCAATGCAAATGCCACCGAAGCGGATACGGTGCGCACCGAAGTGACCGATCTGCTCGGGCGCAAGGTCAAGGTGCATCTGCCGGTCAGACGGGTCATCCTCGGTGAAGGCCGACAGTTGTATCTGGTCGCCGCGCTGGACACACAGAACCCGATCGAACGCATCGTCGGCTGGCGCAAGGACCTGATCCAGTCGGACCCGGACACGTACAACGCCTACCTGCGCAAATTCCCCGGCATTGCCAAGATCCCCACCTTCGGCGGATTTGAAGACGGCACCTTTGATATCGAACAAGCGATCTCGCAGCGCCCGGACGTGATCATCCTCAATATCGAAGCGCAGCACGCCACCGAAGATGCGCGCTACATCGAGAAGCTCGACGCCTTGGGCATCCCGGTGGTGTACGTCGACTTTCGCAACAACCCGATGCAGAACACCGAACCGACCATGCGTCTGTTCGGCAAACTGTTCGGTAAAGAGCAACGCGCCGCGACCTTCATTGATTTTCGCAACCAGCAGATTCACCGCGTCACCGACGTCATCGAGAAACAGCACCCACCGCGTCCAAGCGTGTTCATTGAGCGCATTGGCGGCTACACCGACGATTGCTGCCTGAGTTTCGGTAATGAAAACTTTGGCCTGTTTGTTGATATGGCCGGCGGCAACAACATCGCCCGGCAGATCATTCCAACCACGTTCGGCCAGTTGAACCCCGAGCAGGTCATCGTCGCCAATCCGGCACACGTGGTGGTCACCACGGCCAACTGGGAAGCCTTTGCACCCGGTGGCCATTGGGTCGGTGTCGGGCCCGGCGCCGACATGAACCAGGCACGGAAAAAACTCGCGTGGTACACCCGGCGTCCGGCCTACGCCGGGATCAAGGCTCAGGAGACACAAGCCTTCCACGCCATCTGGCATCAGTTCTACAACAGCCCCTACCAGTTCGTGGCCATTCAGCAATTGGCCAAATGGTTTCACCCGGAGCTGTTTGCCGATCTCGACCCGGACGCCTCATTCCGAGAACTGCACGAGCGTTTTCTGCCCGTGCCGTATGAGTCGGGCTACTTCGTCAGCCTGCGTAATCCTGAGGTCAAACCATGAGTTCGTTGACCGACACCGTCGAGGTGCAGCGCGAAACCTACCGTCGACTGGTGCTGCGTAAACGCCTGATCCTCGCCGGGCTGGTGGTTCTGTTGCTGTGCAGTGTGCTGCTAGACCTGGCACTGGGCCCGGCGAGTTACAGTTTCAGCGAAGTGCTCGGCGCCCTGTTTTCGCCGGACAGTGCTTCGCCACAAGTGCGCGTGGTGATGTGGGACATTCGTCTGCCAGTGGCGTTGATGGCAGTGGCCGTGGGCGCGGCGCTGTCGCTGGCCGGCGCGCAGATGCAGACCATCCTCAACAACCCGCTGGCCAGTCCGTTCACCTTGGGTATTTCCGCCGCCGCCAGTTTCGGCGCGGCACTGGGCCTGGCGTTCGGTGTAGCGTTGTTCCCGCTGGCCTCGCAATTCATGGTACCGCTCAACGCCTTCATCATGGCCATGCTCTCGGCGCTGTTGATTCACTTCCTGAGCATGCGCCGTGGCGTCACTGCCGAAACCATCGTGCTGCTCGGCATCGCATTGGTATTCACTTTCAATGCGCTGCTGGCGCTGGTGCAGTTCTTCGCCACCGAGCAAGCCGTCGCCGCCGTGGTGTTCTGGACCATGGGCAGCCTGACCAAAGCCACCTGGCCGAAACTCGGGGTGATCTGCCTGGTGATCCTGATCACCCTGCCGATTTTCGCCAAACGCGCCTGGGCCTTGACCGCCCTGCGCTTGGGCGACGACAAGGCTGCCAGTTTCGGCATCAACGTGCGCAGCCTGCGCTTTCAGACGCTGATCATGGTCAGCCTGCTCGCCTCGTTTCCTGTAGCGTTTGTCGGCACCATCGGCTTTATCGGACTGGTCGGGCCGCACATCGCGCGCATGCTGATCGGTGAAGATCAGCGCTTCTTTTTGCCAGCCTCCTTGCTCACCGGTTCGTTGATTCTCTCGGCCAGTTCGGTGGTCAGCAAAACCCTGATCCCCGGTGCGATTTTCCCTATCGGCGTGGTCACCTCGCTGATCGGCGTACCGTTCTTCATTTCACTGATTCTCGGCGGGAAGAAAAACTCATGGTGACGCTGCAACTGGAAAATCTCGGCGCGCGCTATGGTCAGCGCGAAATCATTCGTGGTGTCTCGACGGCAACGTTTTCTGGCGGTCAGGTGGTTGCCGTGGTCGGGCCCAATGCGGCCGGCAAATCGACGTTGTTCAAACGTATGGCCGGACTGATCGAAGGGCCGGGTCAGGTCATCCTGAAAAAATCGAAAAAAGGCCCGACGGGCATCAGCTACATGCCGCAAGGCCTGAATGCCAGTGCGCGTTTGACGGTGTACGAATCCGTGCTGCTGGCGCGCAAGCAACTGACCCCGGGCTGGGTGGTCCACGATGATGAGCTGAAACTGGTCGACGAGATTCTCGCCGCGCTGGGAATCACCGGGCTGTCTTTCCGTAACCTTGGCGAACTCAGCGGCGGTCAGCAGCAGTTGGTCTCCATCGCCCAGACGCTGGTGCGCGAGCCGGAAATCCTGCTGATGGACGAACCGACCAGCGCCCTCGACATGCATCGGCAGGTGCAAGTGCTGAACTTCATGCGCAGCCTCGCGCGCAAACGCGAAGTGATTGTGTTCATTGCCATCCATGATCTTAATCAGGCGTTGCGATTCGCCGATCAGGTGCTGGTGATTGCTGATGGCACCAGTCAGGGCAGCGGCCCGAGCAATGAGGTGATCACCGAGCAGATGTTGCGCAATGTCTACAAGGTCGAAGCACGAATCGAGCAATGCAGTCGCGGGCTGTCCCACATACTCATAGACGATATCGTTTAACGTCCGCCTTGGAACGGCTCAAGGGCCGCGAACACGGGACACTCTCAATGGTGATGTCCGGCGGTGCGAATGGGAGATGGACACCCCATGACTTGAGACGAACAGGAGCAACCATGATGCAAGCCTCGGGCATAAGCCTTGACGTGATAGATCAGTGCCAGAACCACGTGCTGGCAGGCTCTCAAGGACATCAGATAGTGAATATTCAATAGACACTGGCGACACTGTCCGCGGAGCGCTGCAAACGATCGGGGTGACCGCCGGACACATCAAAAAGGCTTAGTCAAACTGCGCCATTCGCGATCGCTCGAACACTCGGCGTAACTGGGGGCATAATTCGATTTTTTCAGGCTGTAAATACCGCCCTGGAGCCCTGTCAAAATGTTCTTCGGCACCCCGGACAGCCTCGAGCTGCCCGCGCATTAAGCAGGCAGCCAGGCATTCAAATCCCGGCCCGCCTGTTGCGACATATCGACAGGCAGTAAAACGCCAGCGCCGACGCTGCCAGCATGCCGCCTACCACCCCGATGTAAGCAAAACCAAACCGACTCCCCACCCAACTGCCCACCAGTGCCCCGCCGCCGATACCGATGTTGTAGATGCCTGAAAACAGCGCCATCGCCACGTCGGTAGCGTCGGGAGCCAGTACCAGGACTTTGGACTGCAACGCCAGCCCGAAGCCCATGATCGCCATGCCCCAGAACACACTCAGCACGCCGAGGTTTGAGAGGTTGCCGCTCAACGGCAACAGCAAAGCCAGGCACAAGGCGAGCAACGATACGCAGATGATCAGAAAGCGCTGTGGGTTATAGCTGTGCAGGTAGCTGAACAGCAGCGAGCCGAAAATGCCGGCGCCGCCGAATAACAACAGCAGCAGCGTCACCACATCACCGCTCATGTTGGCCACGGTCAGAACGAACGGTTCGATGTAGCTGTAGGCGGTGAACTGCGCCGTCACGACCAGCGCCGTCAGCACATAGACGGCCACCAGCGCAGGTCGCTTCAGCAATATGGGCAGGCTCTTGAGCGAACCCGAGTTCTGGCTGGGCAGCAGCGGCAGTACCTTCGCCAGACAGAACACCAGCGCCGCCGCAAAGCCGGCAATCACGATGAACGTGGTGCGCCAGCCCATGGCCTCGCCCAACAAGCGGCCAAGGGGAATGCCCAGCACCATCGCCAGCGAAGTACCGGTTGCCAGCAAGCCCAAGGCCTGAACCTGCTTGCCCGGTGGCGCCAGGCGCACGGCCAGAGACGCGGTGATCGACCAGAACAGCGCGTGCGACAACGCCACAACGACCCGGCTCACCAGCAGCATCCCGAAACTGGTCGCCAGACTCGACAGAATGTGACTGGCGATAAACATCCAGAACAGGACGATCAACAAGCGTCGTCGCTCGACGTTGCGCGTCAGCAGCATGATCGGCAGCGACGTCAGAGACACCACCCACGCATAGATGGTCAACATCAGGCCGACCTGTGCGGTCGACATATCGAAACTGCTGCCGATCGAACTCAACAGACCGACCGGGACAAATTCGGTGGTGTTGAACACAAACGCAGCCAGTGCCAAGGCAATTACCGCGTACCAGTTGCCGTTGTTTGTCGCCGTAGAATCACTCATTTAAACGTCGTATTACTCTTCGATGATCGCGCGTGAATGTACGCAAGCGATCTGTGCCCATCTGTCGGTGTCTTGATACCGGTTGCCGAATGTGTCGACGTTCAGGGGACGCATCATCAGAGGGTCAAGCCACACTGATCTGGTCCAATGCGGTAGAAGAATACGAAATATTGATCGATCATCTGCCTTGTTCACTGGCCCGAGTAACCTTTGACGCGCATGCAGTCATTGGTCAGGTCATTGGCTGCATCGGCACGCGTTCACAGCCTATGCGGGGATGTTGTGCAGAGTTGCCGGGGTCGATGCGCTATCAGTTGGTCGCATCGCCCGCGTTTCAGCAGCGCTGGTTTGCCAAGGGCCTGACCCGCGCGGCGGCACGCAAGGCGCCGGTATTCGCCTATTCGCGCAAGGACACCTTGCAGTCGGATTTCATGCAGTCGCGCTTCGGTCTCACCGCAGACGCCCACCCCACGCACTACCTATCACTTCCGCAGGCACGCCTGAAAGCCATGCGCCGTGGCCTGGGTTATGGAATGGTGCCGCACATGCTGGTCAGCGACTTGCTGAAAAGTCGGGAACAGGTGGATGTCGCGCCGAATCATTTCACCGATGTCAAACTCTATTGGCACGCCTGGGAGTTGCAATCGCCGCGCATGGAAATGCTCTCCGAGCGCGCGGTACATGCCGCACGACGTATCTTGAGCAGCAAGGAGCCGGTGAAGCGTTCGACCATGCCGAAGCAGTAAATGGCCTCGCTGGCAGGCATGGCTCCAGATGTTTCCGGCATCCCGATTGCCTTCAGTCATCTCGTACCCGCACACCCATGGCAGCAATGATGGCAAAGTGATAATGACAAATCCGGTAATAAAGTTTAACTTAGCGCCGCTTCGACCGATGGAGGGTCGGGCATTTGCACTCAGTTAAGGAAAACGATGGCAATGGTCTATTGTCGTGCTTGCGCCAGGGAGCTACACGAAACGGCGCTCACCTGCCCCCAATGCGGGGCGCCCCAACAGGCCTTCGTGCCGCAAACGCAAGCCGAAATACCCTGGCTGGCCATCGTTTCATTGATCCTCGGGATCATCAGCGCACTCACCCTGTTTGATGATTCCGAATGGGACAGGGATGCGATTGTCGGTGCGGGCATCCTCAGCCTTGCGGGGCTCACTTGCGGCATCGTCTGTATCAACCAAAAACACCCAGGAAGAAACCTCGCGATTGCCGGCATCATTTTGTCTGGACTTGCCGCGTTCGTTTTGTCCTGTCTATCGATTGAATAATTTTAGGGAAAAAATATGAGTTTGGTTTTCTGCCGTGGTTGCGCCAAGGAAATTAGTAGCCTGGCCGTGGCATGCCCACAGTGCGGTGCACCTCAGGCCGCTCAACCGTCCTTTGCCAGTGGCCCCGCCATCACCACGGGCAATCCTTACGTGGAAGCGCTGAAGAATTACGCCGAATTCAAAGGCCGCGCGACCCGCCGCGAGTACTGGATGTTCGTGCTGATCAACCTGGGTATCTGCATTGTGATGGGCGTTCTCGACGCCATGCTCGACACCAAGGGCGTGCTCTACAACCTGTACAACCTGGCGATGTTGCTCCCGAGCATCGCAGTAGGCGCGCGCCGCATGCACGACACCGACCGCAGTGGCTGGTGGTTGCTGCTGCCGATCGTCAATCTGGTGTTCCTGGTGCAAGACAGCCAGCCAGGCCCAAACCGTTTCGGGCCGAACCGCAAAGGCAACAACTGAGTCACCCCGCAACACGTTGAACGAGACGGCCTTCATGGCCGTCTCTTTGTTTGTGAGATCTGACCCTGAAGCTGCCGCTGGATTTTTACTGACGGCGCAACATATATTTTCATCAAACAGATTGATAGCACCCTAACGAAAGGTGCATGCTAGAGGGCTCGAATCGGTCTTATATCATTCCGAATGATAGTTACCTTTGCTTCATTCGATTCGTGCCATCACAGCCCGCCGAGCATCATCCGCCCATCTTCAATACATTGGCGGATGATTCCATGGAACAGTCACTCAAACATTTGCGCTTCCCCTTGGCCATGTTGGCCGTGCTGGTGATGAGCGCTTGCGGCAAGACTCCGGAGACTGCCGCCACCCTGCCCGCTGCCAAAGTCAGCGTGGCCAAGGTACTGGAACAACCGGTCAACGAGTGGGACGAATTCACCGGGCGCCTCGAAGCGCCGGAAACCGTTGAAATCCGTCCGCGAGTCTCCGGCCAGATCGACGACGTCGCCTTCACCGAAGGCGCACTGGTGAAGAAAGGCGACCTGCTGTTCCAGATCGATCCGCGCCCTTTCCAGGCTGAGGTGCGCCGCCTCGAAGCCCTGGTCGCCCAAGCGCGCGCCAATGCCACCCGCAGTGAAAACGAAGCCGGTCGTGGCGAACGTCTGCGTGCCAGCAACGCGATCTCCGCTGAACTGGCCGACTCGCGCACCAGCGCCGCCCAGGAAGCCCGCGCCGCCGTCGGCGCCCTGCAAGCGCAACTGGACCTGGCCAAACTGAACCTGAGCTTCACCCGCGTCACCGCCCCCATCAGCGGTCGCGTCAGCCGCGCGGAAATCACCGCCGGTAACCTGGTGACCGCCGACACCACCCCGCTGACCAGCGTGGTCTCCACCGACAAGGTCTACGCCTACTTCGATGCCGACGAGCGTGTATTCCTCAAATACACCCAACTCGCCCGCAATGGCCAACGTGGCGCCACCACCCCGGTGTACATGGGCCTGTCCAACGAAGACGGCAACCCGCACCTCGGTCAGATGAACTTCGTCGACAACCAGGTCAATCCGAAAACCGGCACCATCCGTGGTCGCGCGGTGTTCGACAACAGCGACGGCACTTACACCCCGGGCCTGTATGCACGGCTGAAACTGGTCGGCAGCGGCACCTACAACGCCATGCTGATCAACGACGAAGCGGTCGGTACCGACCTCGGCAAGAAGTTCGTGCTGGTGATGGATGCGGACAACAAGACCGCTTATCGCGCCGTCGAACTGGGGCCGAAGATCGAAGGTCTGCGCATCGTGCGCACCGGTCTGAACAAGGACGACACGATCATCGTCAAGGGTTTGCAGCGGGTACGTCCGGGTTCGCCGGTAACGCCTGAAGTGATCCCGATGGCCAGCGAGCAAACCCTTGCCGCTCTGGCTCAACAACGTCAAGCGCTGGAAGCCAGCAACCTGCCCAAAGTCGCGCCCGCCAAAGGTGCACAGGGTACGGCTGTGAAGCTGGCCGCTACGACCCCACGTGGTTAAGGGACGACAACTCCGATGAATTTTTCCCAATTCTTCATTTCACGGCCGATCTTCGCAGCGGTGCTCTCGCTGTTGATCCTGATCGCCGGCGCGATCTCGCTGTTCCAGT